>Ga0247847_1000040_pt1 | contig 49335 bp, 45 predicted proteins | sample PFST25metaG_FD_186002 | JGI IMG/M metagenome (GOLD analysis project Ga0247847, IMG submission 186002) | Peat soil microbial communities from Stordalen Mire, Sweden - P.F.S.T25 | ecosystem: Environmental > Terrestrial > Soil > Wetlands > Peat | place: Sweden: Norrbotten County, Stordalen Mire...
ACCTCGGCCTCGCGCAGTTTCGCGATGATCTGCTCGGGGCGGTAGCGCTTCTGGGGCATGATCTGACTCCTCCTCTTCGGTCCGAAACCATAACTTGAAGGTGGACCGATTTTCGGGGGTCAGGTCAGGATGGTCCCGTCGTACCTCCGCCCAACCATAAAAAGCTCGGCGCGTAAGAGCCATGGTGTCAGACACCGGTCAGAAGAACTGTCCGGCGTCAATGACCGTTCGTCACGAAAGTGGAACGATTTCCGCGAATCGCCATCCTCGGGTGCTAGCCCGGAATCTTCAGCGCGCCACGCTTGTAGTACGCCTTCGCCTGCTTGCGGAAGTATCCGCCGTCGTCGTCGGCAGAGTAGGAGCGCTGCGTGTTGCCGTTGATCGGAGCCGGGTTGGTAACCCCGTCGCCGGCCGCGTCGCAGGCGCAGGTGGGGCCGTCGGCGCCGCGGCCGAAGAGGAAGGCGACGACACCGGCCTTGGCGTAGGCGCGCAGGTGCGCTCGCCCGGATCTGCCCAGCAGCCACTGCACGCGGTTGTCTTGATAGTGGTTCCAGGTGTTGTTCTCGGCCCGCATGATCGTGTTGCCGTAGGGAATCTGCCAGGCGACCATGCGCAGCTTCGCGAGGCGCACGAAGGTCTTGGCATAGAGCATGTGACGGTGGAAGTCGCCGCTCCTGAACCAGGTCTTCGAGTTGCCCTGGACGACCTGATAGAAGCCGGCGTCGCGGTCGGAGAAGTCCTCGAAGGAGATGTCGAACCTAGCCCCGAGCGACTGCTCGAACTTGGCCGAGCGGGTCGCGTAGGCGCGCACGACGGCGTCCGACGGCTTCTCGTAGACGATGTCGTGCATCGTTCCCCAGCCGCTCATGTGGTAGGCGAGGATGACGTTCGGCGCCAGCTTGTCGCGCAGCACGACGATGGCCTGGGCGAAGCCCGCCACCGTGTTCGGCAGCCCGGTCAGCTCGCTCAGCCCGGTCGAGGCAACCGCGGCCGGCACCGTCGCGGCGCTGTCGTTCTTGGAGGCCTGCTCGGCGTAACCCCAGAAGTCGGGCTCGACGTGGAGCACGACGGGCTTGCCCGTGGCCGCGTGAGCCCGCTGGAAGAAGAGCTTCAAATCTGCGTAGTAGGCGCGCATCACCGTGACGCTGTTTACGTGAGCGAGGTCGGTCTTGGCCTCGTCACCACCGGTCGGATTGGACTGCAAGAGCATGTAGTAGGGGAAGACGGGGATCATCTTGCGGGCGACCGATTCTTGGATATAGCGCGTGACGAACGAGCCGTTCTCGTTCCAGGTCGCCCAGCCCTTGCCGGTGTTCACTCCGCCGGCTAGATACTGGTAGCGGAAGCCGAAGCGGGTCGTATGGCGCATCGCCTTTGCGTCTCCGGGCTCGCTGGCCATGCCGATTTGAAGCGTGTGCGGCCACGCTTTGGGAAGCGGCGGCAGGGACGCAGTAGTTCTCGCGTCCGCTCCCCCCGCCGCCCCTGCCAGAAGCAAAAGCGGAATCATCCAGAGACGCTTGATGCGGTAAGCCTAATGCGCCTCGGGTCGCGCTGCATCGTCCAATCAGGGAGGAAGGGCCTCTCTCGCGCGGCGGCGCCGCGCTCGCCTATTTCACCTTGATTCGAACCGGCGCAGCGACCACATTCCCGTCGCTGAGACGGTAGTAGGCGCTCGCGGTTGGCCTGATTTGTACCTTGAACAGGCCCGAGGAGTCGGGATTTAGATCGCGCAGCTTCTTCCAGGTACCGTCCGAGCTGCGCATCTCGAGCAGCGGCGATTTTGCGTATCGAGCCCACCCACTGAGCCTCAGAGAGCTTCCGGAGACGACCGCCTTGCTCGGATACTGGAGCGAGAGCACGGTCGCTGTGAACCAGCTCGAGCGCAACCCGAGCGCCAGCTTGACGCTGTCGCCGGTAGCTTGCGAGGTCGCACCGCCCGCGCCGGTGATCGTTGCGGTCGCCACGCGTCTGGAGCCGTTCCTCGTCGTCGTCAGGTCGGAGATCGGCCCTTTCACGTGCAGGCGTCTGGCGAGCTTCTGTGACGAGAATGTCACCGGCCCCCAGTCGTGGTAGGGCGAGACGTTGTCGTAGGGGTCGTTGACCGAGACCAGATAGGGCTCGGGCTTGGCCTTGGGCCAGGCATCCTGGATCGCGGAGGTTCGACCACCAGAGGTCGAGAAGAAGAACGTTCGCGCCACATTGCCGTCGTAGTAGACGACCTCACCGGCGGTGGCCTTAGCGGCCGCGGTCGATTCCGGATACTCGCCGGAGATGCCGTGGTAGACCTGGCTGCGCGTGTCGGAATAGACGTCGAAGTTCGAGCCCGTCCTGACGGAGCCGAGCGCGTAGGTGCGAGCGACGACAGCCTGCGCCTTGAGCGCCTCGGCCGGCCAGTCGTGTGGCGATTCGCAGGGAACGACGCCGTCGACGTAACGCTCGAGGCCGACGTTGTTGACGAGGCTCAGCCCGTCTCCGCTGACGGAGACGCGGAAGGTGCCTCCGTACTTGCGACCCGCGTAGGCGAGCGGCGAAGTCGTGGCCGTGAACTTGAGCGGCGCAGAGAGGGCGACTTTGCCACCACCGTCGGCAAGCTCCACCTTGAGCGAGGAACTCAAGTCCAGCGAAAGACCTGCGAGGTCATAAGTGGAGCCGGTCGAATCCTCGACCGAGAACGATGCGCCTGAGGAAATCGTGAGGCTCGAGGCGCCGCTTGCGAGCAGCACCCTGATCGTCTTCGAAGCGTCGGACTCCAGCTCGGTGCCGGGGTAGTAGTGGGCGATCATCTGGTCGTAGGTGTAACCGTGCTTCGCGTAGCCGTAGGCGCCGTATTGGCTCATCCCGACCCCGTGACCCCAGCCGTGACCCGTGAAGACCACCGTTGCCGGCGACCAGACCATGGCCGGCGTCGCCTTGGCGCGCGCCGAGCCGGCGACCGCGCTCAACGGAACGAGGGCGAAAGCGAGCGTGGCGCCGGCAATGACGAGAGCTACGTGTACGCGATGAGGCATCAGACCGACCCTCGAGGCTAGCGAAACTGTCCTCAGCCGGGCGTTTTTGGGTGTACCTCGACGCGCGAGGCGAAGTCGCAGAAAAGGCGTCATGAGTCTCTACGAGGAACCTTCGCCGCTCGAGCGGCGAGACCTACTCTGCGCCGGCGAGGCGCTCGGCGTACTGCCGCTCGTAGTAGGCGCGGTAGTGCTCGCCCGACTTGATCGACTCCCACCAGGCGCGGTTCGCCTGGTACCAGGCGACTGTCTGCTCGATGCCGCCGGCGAAGGAGACGACCGGCCCCCAGCCGAGCTCCTCTTTCGCCTTCTCGCTGCTGAGCGAGTAGCGGCGATCGTGGCCCGGCCGGTCGTCGACGTGCTGAAGCAGCTTCGGGTCGGCGCCGGTGAGCTCGATGATGCGTTCGGCGATCTCGATGTTCTCGACCTCATGGCCGCCGCCGATGTTGTAGATCTCGCCCGCCCGGCCGCGCCGCAGCACCGCCTCGACGCCGGCGCAGTGATCCTCCACGTAGAGCCAGTCGCGGATTTGCTTGCCGTCGCCGTAAAGCGGCAGTGGCTGGCCGTCGAGCGCGTTGGTGCTGAAGAGCGGGATCAGCTTCTCGGGATACTGGTTTGGCCCGTAGGTGTTGGAGCCGCGCGTGATACAGGCCTGAACACCGAAGGTGCGGACGTAGGCGGGAATGTGGAGGTCAGCCGCCGCCTTGGCGACGCTGTAAGGGCTGGAGGGGGCGAGCGGATCGTTCTCGCGTGACGAGCCGCCGGCCTCCAGGTCGCCGTAGACCTCGTCGGTGGAAACCTGGACGTAGCGCACATCGATCTTTCGCACCAGCTCGAGCAGCGTCTGCGTGCCGACGAACTCGGTGCGCCCGAAATCGGTGGCGCCGAGAATCGAGCGGTCGACGTGCGTCTCGGCGGCGAAGTTGACGATCGCCTCGCATCCCTTCGCGGCCCGCTCCACCGCTTGCGGGTCGCAGATGTCGCCGACGACGAGCTCGATCCCGGTTCCCTCGAGATTGGCGGGATTGCCCGAGTAGGTGAGCTTGTCGAGAACCACGACCTCTTCGCCCGCCCGCTGTAGGCGCTTGGCGAAGTGGGAGCCGATGAAGCCGGCGCCGCCTGTAACGAGTACGCGCATTCCGGGGAAGCCTAATCACCTTATGCGCGTCGGGCGGCAGCCGATGTTCGCAATATGAGCCGAAGGCTGTTTCGTATCACCCTCTTGGCGCTCTACGTAGTCACGGCGCTCTCTCTCGCTGCGATCGGGTACGGGCTGTCGAATCCGTATAACCCGGCCCAGATCGTGCAGACGATCGTGGGGCTGATCGCCGCGAGCTGCGCGCTGACGGGAGCGGAGCTTCTCCGTCGCCGCTCGCCGCTCGGGTTGCCCATGGCCGAGGATATGACCGGCCTTCCAGGCCGTCGCCGGCTCGTCGCCGATCTGAATCAAGCTCTCAAGACCGCCACGCCCGATCGCCCGGTTTTGCTCGTGCTGCTCGACCTGATCGGCTTCAAGGAGTACAACGACACCTTCGGTTATCCGGCCGGCGACGCCCTGCTCAAGCGCCTGGCGGGCAAACTGGCGCGGGTTGCGGCTACGCGTGGCAGCGCCTACCGCCTCGACGGCGACGAGTTCGCAGCCTTGCTCACGGTCGAGGATGAGGTCGGCCAACTCGCCGATCTGGCAGCGTCCTCGTTGGTTGAGGAGGGCGACGGATTTACCGTGGCGCCCTGCTACGGGACGGCTCTGCTGCCGCACGAGGGGAGCACGGCCTCGGACGCGCTGCGGGTGGCCAACGAGCGGATGTACGCGCTCAAGTACTCGCTGCGACCTTCGGTTGGCGCGCTTCAGTCGAACGAAGTGCTGATGGAAGCGCTCGCCAAGCGCGGGCCGGACTGCGGCGACTACCTGCACGGACTGGCCGAGATAGTGGAGGCCGTCGCGGCCAAGCTGAACGTTGGCTTCGAAGAGTTGGAGCAGATAAGGATGGCCGCCGAGTTACACGACGTCGGCAAGTCGGCGCTACCGACCACGATCCTGCAGAAGACCTTCCCGCTCGATTCCGAGGAGCGGAACTTCGTCGAGCGCCACTCGATGATCGGCGAGCGGATCTTGCACGCCGCACCGGCTCTGCACAAGGTCGCGCGAATCATCCGCTGGACGCACGAGCGCTACGACGGAAGCGGCTATCCCGATCATCTGAGCGGGATAGATATCCCGTTAGGCTCGCGCATCATCGCCGTTTGCGACGCCTTCGACGCGATGATCTCGAAGCGCGCCTACCGCACGGCGATGAACTTCGACGAGGCCACGACCGAACTTCGGAAGAACGCCGGTAGCCAGTTCGACCCGCTTGTAGTGGATGCTTTCTGCGTCGTAATGGTAGAGCGCGAGCGCTTCTTCCTGGCGGCTTAACCACCAAAAGTCCGCCCGCGATGCAGGCGAATACTTTCGCTGGCGTAACGAGTCGCACGAGTCACCGCGCCGTCAGCGCGTGTGTCTCGTCTGCTCCCAGACGCGCACTCAGCTTGCCGCGATTCTGGTCAGTGTTCGATTTGCAGGGATTGGGGACGGCGTTAGGTGAGCCGCGCCCGCCATGTCGGTTGCGGCGACCCTTAGCGGGCCCGAGACTCGCCCACGGACCGTGCGCGCGTAGCCCACCTCTCGATCGCGGCGAGGGTGGGTCTTTATAGTCTCGCTGTGGTCGCGCCGCCGAATGACCCGACAGTCGGGGCCTCCGAGCATGCCTCGGCCCCCGCGCTGAGCGTGCGCGGGCTGGTCAAGCGCTTCGGCAAGACGGATGCACTGGGCGGCGTGGAGCTCGAGGTCGAGCCGGGCCAGCTGGTGGGCCTGCTGGGTCCGAACGGCGCCGGCAAGTCGACGCTGACCAAGATCGCCTGCGGGCTGGTGCGACCCAGCGGTGGCAAGGTCGAGATCTTCGGCGCGCGGGCTGGATCGCGGCAGGCCTGTCGCGCGATCGGCTACCTGGCCGAATTGTTCCGTTATCCGAGCTGGCTCAGCGCCGACGAGGTGCTGAAGCTGCATCAGAGGCTTGCCGGCTCGAGTGGCGGCGCCGAGGAGCGAAGGCGCCTGCTCGAGCGAGTCGGCTTGAGCGCGGCTGCCGACAAGCGCGTGGGCGCGATGTCGAAGGGGATGCAGCAGCGCCTAGGCGTTGCGCAGGCGCTGGTAGGCACGCCGCGCCTGCTCCTTCTCGACGAGCCGACAAGCGCACTCGACCCGGGCGGCCGCCGCGATATGCGCCTGCTGCTCGAAGAGCTTCGTTCCGAAGGCGTCGCCGTCTTGCTCAACTCGCACCTTCTGAGCGAGGTCGAGCTTGTCTGCGACCACGTCGTGATCGTCGATCGCGGCCAGGTGGTGGAGTCGGGACCGTTGGAGGACCTGGCTCGCCCGCGCGGAGTTGAAGTCGAACTGGAGCAGGGCTCGCGCCTATACGAAGGAATGAGCCGCGACGAGGTTCCCGCGCTGGTCGAGCGGCTTGTGGCCGAAGGCGAGCGGGTCTTCGGGGTGAGCGTCCGTGCGGCCACGCTCGAGGAGGTTTATCTGGACGTAGTGACGGAGGACGGCGAGTGAGAAGCACCTGGGTCGTCTTCAACTACGCGCTCCGCGAGAGCCTGCGCCGCCGCGTCTTCCACGCCGGGCTCGTGCTGACCGTGGTCTTCCTCAGCCTCTACGCGCTGGGTTGCTCGTTCGTGCACGTCCCCGAATCGCCTTTCCCCGGTGCGAAGGTGGACGTTTCTGTAGCCGCGACCATTCTCGGGCTGGCGGTGTTTGCGACCTACTTCTTCGGCGTCTCGCTGGCGATCTTCCTGACCATCTCGACGGTGCGCGGAGACGCAGAGCAGGGCGTCCTGCAGTCGCTGATCGTACGGCCGCTCGCGCGTTGGCAGTTCCTGCTCGGGCGCCTGTTGGCCGCGGTCGCCGTCGCTGTCGTGTACGTGGCGATCGTCTTCACGGCCTCGATCGCGATCACCAGCGCGACGCTCGATTGGGCGCCGCAGCATGCGCTGGCAGCCGGGCTCGAGATCAGCGCCGCGATCGCCGTCGTGGCCGTGGTCTCGATGCTCAGCTCGGTCTATCTGAGCGGAGTGGCCAACGGAATCGGCGTCTTCATGCTCTTCGGCGCCGGTCTGTTCGGCGGGCTGCTGGGCGAGATCGGCGATGCTCTCAACTCGCCCAAACTGGAGCACACCGCAACCGTAATTCGTTACCTGGCGCCGTTCGAGTGGCTCTATCAGAGCTCGCTTGGTCGCCTGATCCAGGGCGAGGGCGGTTTCACCCGAGCGGCGCTCAGACTCGGCCCTTTCGGCGGCTCGATCAATGGCGGCACGGCGGTCTGGCTCTGGTCGGCCGCATACGCGCTGGTGATGGCCGCCGCGACCGTGCTCGCCTTCTCCCGCCGCGACCTGTAGCGCCTGGCGGGTCGCCATTCGGGCTCGAGCTCTGAGTCGACCGCGGGAGTGAAAAGGTAGAACCTGGACCGCTAGAGTGAAAAAGCCGACGCAGGCTCGAAAAGCGGGTCTCCGACGCGGAAGGCACCATAAGAGATGCCACTACTAGAGATAAAAGATCTACACGTCGCGCTGGATGACGGGGCGGAAATCGTCAAGGGCATCGACCTGACGGTCGAAAGCGGCGAGGTGCACGCGATCATGGGCCCGAACGGCTCGGGCAAGTCGACGCTGGCGCACGCGCTGATGGGCCATCCCGCCTACACGATCACCTCCGGCGAGGTGCTTCTCGACGGCAGCAGCCTGCTCAAGCTCGCTCCGGACGAGCGCGCCCAGAAGGGACTCTTCCTGGCCTTCCAGTATCCCTACGCGATTCCGGGCGTGACCGTGACCAGCTTCCTGCGCTCGGCGATGAACGCCCTGCGCAAGGCGCGCACAGGCGGCGAGGACGATCCGATTCCGATTCCGGAGTTCCGCAAGGAGCTGGCCGCGGCGACCGAGAAGCTGAAGGTGCCGCGCGAGCTGCTCGGCCGCTATCTGAACGACGGCTTCTCGGGCGGAGAGAAAAAGCGGATCGAGATTCTGCAACTGGCGCTGCTCCGTCCGCGCCTGGCGGTGCTCGACGAGACCGACTCCGGCCTCGACATCGACGCCCTGAAGACAATCGCCGGCGGCGTCAGCGATCTGGTCGGGCCCGAGATGAGCGCCATTGTCATCACCCATTACCAGCGCATCCTCAACTACATCCGCCCCGACTTCGTGCACGTATTCGCGGGCGGTCGTTTTGTTGCCGAGGGCGGCCCCGAGCTGGCCGAACAGCTTGAGTCCGAGGGCTACGACGCCTACCTGCCCGAAGCGAGCAACGGAGCGCGCTAGTGAACAAGCCCGAGACAGACGTCTCGCAGATCGGGCGCGATTACAAGTACGGCTTCCACACAACCGACAAGCCGACGTTCAGCACCGGTCGCGGGCTCACGCGCGAGGTGGTCGAGACGATCTCGGCTCAGAAGAACGAGCCGGCCTGGATGCTCGAGCGCCGACTCGAGGCCTACGAGCACTTTCTCACCCGCCCAATACCGACCTGGGGCGGCGACCTTTCGCGGATCGACTTCGACTCGATCTTCTATTACGTCAAGCCGACCGAGACCGAGGCCGCCTCGTGGGAGGAGCTGCCGCCGGATATCAAGCAGACCTGGGATCGGCTCGGCATCCCCGAGGCCGAGAAGAAATATCTGGCCGGAGTGGGCGCTCAGTACGAGTCCGAGGTCGTCTACCACAAGCTGCAGGAGGAGCTGGTGCGCCGTGGCGTCGTCTTCCTCGGCATGGACGTCGGCCTGCGCGAGCACGAGGAGATCGTGCGCGAGCACTTCGGCAAGGTCGTTCCCTTCGACGACAACAAGTTCTCGGCGCTGAACACGGCGGTATGGTCGGGCGGCTCCTTCATCTACGTGCCGCCGGGCGTCAAGGTCGAGATGCCGCTGCAGGCCTACTTCCGCATCAACGCCGAGAACATGGGCCAGTTCGAGCGCACCCTGATCGTCGTGGACGAGGGAGCCTTCGTGCACTACGTCGAGGGTTGCACGGCACCGATCTACTCCAGCGACTCGCTGCACGCCGCGGTGGTCGAAATCATCGTCAAGCCGGGCGGGCGCTGCCGCTACACGACGATTCAGAACTGGTCGACCAACGTTTACAACCTGGTCACCAAACGCGCCGTCGCGCAAAAAAACGCGACCGTGGAGTGGGTCGACGGCAACCTCGGCTCGAAGCTGACGATGAAGTACCCGGCGATTGTGCTGGCCGGCGAGGGCGCACACGGCGAGGTGCTCTCGATCGCCTTCGCGGGAGCGGGCCAGCACCAGGACACGGGCGCCAAGGCCATTCACCTGGCACCGAACACGACCAGCGTGATCACGGCCAAGTCGATCTCGCGCGGCGGCGGGCGAGCGGGCTACCGCGGGCTCGTCAGCGTGGATCACGGCGCGCGCGGCGCCAAGTCGAAGGTCGTCTGCGATGCGCTGATCCTCGACGAGGAGTCGCGCTCCGACACCTATCCGACGATTCGCGTGCACGAGGCGGACGCCAACATCGAGCATGAGGCGACCGTGTCGAAGATCGGCGAGGAGCAGCTCTTCTACCTGATGAGCCGCGGCCTGTCGGAGCAAGAGGCCTCTTCGATGATCGTCTCGGGCTTCGTCGAACCGATCACCAAGGAGCTGCCGCTCGAGTACGCGGTGGAGATGAACCGCCTGATCCAGCTGCAGATGGAGGGAAGTGTTGGCTGATGAAGATCGAGAAGCTTGATTTCGTTGCCATTCCGTCGCGCGATGCGGAACGCTCGCGCCGGTTTTACGGCGAGGTGCTCGGTCTTCGCTCGGACAAGCACGGGAAGTACGAGTTCTGGGCCGGCGGCACCTGCCTCGCGATCTGGGAGCCGGAAAAGCTCGGAGCGCCGTTCAAGCCGCAGAAGAACGGTCACCTCGCGCTTCACGTCGCGGACGTTGAACAGGCCCGGAAGGAGCTCGAGGCGAAGGGCGTCGAGTTCGACGGTGAGATTCTCGACACGACGATCTGCAAGATGGCCTTCTTCGCCGATCCCGACGGCAACGACCTGATGCTGCACCGTCGCTACGCGCCCAATGAGTAGAGCCGCCGCAAAGAAGGTCTACGGCGAGCTGTCTCTTCCGACGACGTCGGAGGAGGGCTGGCGCTTCACCGACCTGACGGGCCTCGACCTCGATGCCTACGAGCTCGCCGGCGAAGCTCGGCCGGCCGAGATCGCGCCTCTGGTCGAGCTGGACTTCGCCGGGAGCGCCCGCATCGACGAGAGCGGCGTCGAGATAGTCGCGGCGCCCGAGGGAATCGTCTTCGCCCCGCTCAAGGAAAAGGACAAACGGATCGGAGCTCTGATCGAGCCGGGCGACAAGATCGCCGCCGCCAATGCCGCCTTTTGGAAGCACGGGCTACTGGTGGAGGTTCCCGCAGGGGTGGAGCTTGAGCGGCCGTTACACGTGCGAATCGAGAGCACGGTTGCAAACGGCTCGCTGCCGACCCGACTCCTGGTCGTCGCCGGAGAGAACAGCCGTTTCACGCTGATCGAGGAGCACGTCTCGGCCGCCGACGACCTCGACGCCCTGACCAACTGCGCGGTGGAGATTCACGTCGGCGCCGGCGCGAAGCTGGAGTTCGTCTCGCTGCAGCACCTTTCGCGCCAGGGCTGGCATTTCAGCCGCCAGCATGCCCGCCTGGAGCGCGACTCCGAGCTGGACTGGGTCTGCGCCGGGCTGGGCTCGAAGAAGAGCAAGACCTGGATCTCGAACGATCTCGCCGGAGCGGGCGCAACCTCGCGCGTCACCGGTCTCTATTTCGCCGACGGCTCGCAGCACCTCGACTTCGACACCTACCAGGAGCACGCCGCGCCGCGCACCAACTCGGATTTCCTCTTCCGCGGCGCGCTGCGTGACGAGGCGACGACGGTCTGGCGCGGAATGATCCGGGTCGAGCCCGAGGCGCAGGGCACCGACGCGTATCAGGAGAACCGCAATCTCCTGCTCTCGCGCCGGGCGCACGCCAACTCGATTCCCGGGCTCGAGATCCTGGCCAACGACGTGCGCTGCAGTCACGGCGCCACGGTCGGCCAGGTCGACCGCGAGCAACTCTTCTACCTGATGAGCCGCGGCCTTTCGGCGGGCGAGGCCGAGCGCTTGATTGTGAGCGGCTTCTTCGCCGAGGCGCTCGACCGGATCGAACGCGAGCCGATTCGCGAGGCGCTGACAAAGGCGCTCGAAGCGCGAATTCCGTAGCCGGGCTTCTCCAGCTCGTCCGCAGGGCTGCCGATGAGAGGCTCGAAGGTGCCGTAAAGCCGCCATGCGCGAGACGAAGAGTTCAACCGACCGCTACCTGGCCGAAATCGATCGACTCCTCGCCTTGCGCGGGCGGGAACGCCGTCGGACGCTTGCCGCCGCGCGACGGCGCCTCTCGCGGCTCGAGAAGGAAGAGCGAAAGCGAGGAGCAAGCGGCGCCGAGGCGCAGAAGCGGGCGCTGGCTCAGATCGGGGCGCCGGAGCAGGTTGGCGAAGAGCTACGTGAGTGGACGCTGGCGCAACGGGCTCGTGTCAATGCGCAGGCGGTTCTGGCGGCGTCCATCCCGATCTTGCTGGCGATCGCGGCGATCGCGCTCAAGGCTCTCGAGGTTCGTCGCTACCGGCACAACGGCGAAGTGACCTTCCCGGCGAGCGTCAACGAAAATATCACCAGCGAGGGGTTTTTCCATCACTTTCGTGCGCTCGATATCTACCTTCCGCCGCGGTACCTCTCGCTGAAGCTTGCCCTCAGTGTTTGCCTGATCGTGATTGCACTCGTTCTCGCCGAGTCTGCGCTGGCGTTCGTGCGCCGGCGCCGGCGTCTCAGCTCGGGGCTCACGCTCGCGGGCGGTGCTGCCTTGGTGGCGGCCGTCGCGCTTCAGATCGCGCTGGCCTTCGAATGGCACCGTCTGCACCAAGGGCGCGACGCGTGGCTTCTTACTGCGATTCTGGTTGAGGTCGGAGCGGTGCTCTTCCTCGCCGTCTTTCTCGCCCGCGCCGCCAAAGCGATCTTAGTCGGGCGACTGACACCGCTGACCGGAGCGCCGGTATTCGCTCTACTCGTGCTCACGCCGCTACTTGCCGTCGGCGCCAAGAGCGGGCTCAGCTCGACAGCTCTGTGCCCGCCTTCGGACTCCTGCGGCCTGGACCCCGAGCAGATGCTGGAGTACACGAGCGGCCATCCCGTAGGCGTCGACCTGCCCATAGGGCCGGTGGGCTCGCAGGGAACTGTCGCGCTGAAAGGAAGGCGTTTGGCCGCCGCGATCGAGGTCTGGAAGAAACAGCCAAAATCGGAGCAGACGCCGCACCCCGGGCCGGTGGAGCTCGAGGTCTGGGAAGGTCGTTGGTCGAGTTCTCAGCCGGGACCTTGCGGCGCGATGAAGCCGGGGTTGAACGGAGACCTGCTCGCACCGAGAACGAATACCTGGTGCGCGGCCCTCACCCGCCGAAGTCATCGCGGTACGTCGTGGCGAGAAGTGGCTCGTCTCGGAAAAGCGAAGACAGGCGCCGTCGCAGTTGCCTATCGGTCAACGGGAAGTCTGGCTGTGGCCTTTTCCCGGTCGAGCGGCGTCTACATCGCCGAAGCTCCATCGTGGCGGCCTAAGCGCCTGCTTGCCAAGAGCGCGAGATCGGTTCGGCTTGCTCCGCTACGCGGCGGCGATCTCTCGCTTGCGGCGATCGTCTCACGGGCGGGAGGACCCGAGCTCGAGCTGTCTCGCTCGTACGCTGAGCGCTGGTCGCCACCGATCTCGATTTCGGCGCAACCCGGGCTCAACATGGTCTCGGGAAGCTCTCAGATCGCGCTGATCTTCCGCGATCGCGCCGGCCGGTTGGTGCTCGAGCGTCGCACCGACAAACTCGCTCTAATCGAGCATCGCACCTTCGGCGTTCGCACTCGCGGGGCGCTCGGCGTCCTTCGCGGCGGCCATATCGGGGTCGCAATTGCCGATCCACTCCGCGGCCTCGCTCTGCAACTGAGGCTTTATCGAGTCAGCGGAAAGACGACCGTCCTGCTGACGGAGGAGCGAGTTCCGACCTACAAGCGTCATGCGGTCGCGACCACGACGCTGACCAGAGATCTATCGGTGCGGGTCGAGCAGAAACGACTCATCGGTGTGATGCAGACCGGCCGGGTGGTTCGGGCCCTTTACGGAGGGATAATGCACGGCCATACGACGAAGCACGTTCTGGTGTCTTTATGGCTCTCTGACAGAGAGATCGGATTTACATCGGATTGGCCGCGTTCGGCCGTTCTCAAGCAGAGGCTCGAAGAGGAGACGACATACGGAAAGCCAGCCGCGCACTGGCTGAGCTTCACCCTTACTCTCTTCCAGCCGCCTACGGCGCAGCTCAGGTAACTCACATCGCCGCGAAAACCTTGACGTGATCGGAGCGACTCCCCGGGCGGTGTCCGACCGCGCGCGAAAGAAGTCTGCAGCGCCACGGCGGTATTAGCTCCGCTTATTTGACTTACAAGCAAGAGCTATTGATACTCTGCAGCGGCACCCGCGCGCGAGAAAGGTGATCGATGGCACCTACCACCCCGGACATTCCGCCGGTAACCGGCGGCGTTCAGATCTTTAGAAGCTGCTTGGTCTCAACCGAGTACCCAGGCGTCGAATCGGCGACGAAGTGGCTGTTCGACCGTTTCGATGTCGAGTACATCGTCAACCCCGACCAGACCTGCTGTACGGGGCTCGGCTACTACACCGACCTGATGCCGTTCCCGACGACGATGACCGTCTCGGCGCGGAACTCCTGCGTCGCGGTCGAGGCCGACCATCCGATCCAGAGCTATCTCTGCTCAACCTGTTACGCGATCAACAAGAAGTCGCGTGACGCGCTCGAGGTGCCCGAGTACCGCAAGCAGGCCAACCAGGTGCTGGCGCCGATCGGGCGCGAGTACAACGATGAGGTCGCCGGCCGGATCAAGCACATGCACACGCTCGAGATCCTCTGGAGTCGCCATCACTCCATTCCCGGGTTGATCAAGCGCCGCCTGGACGGGATCAAGGTCGCCACCCACCCTGCCTGTCACTACTGCAAGGTCTTTCCGGACGAGGTAGTGGGCAACGCCGAGAACTTCATGATCCCCGAGGATCTGCTCGAGCCGGCCGGGGTGATCAAGACCGGCAGCTACAACGAGAAGACGACCCACTGCGGCGCCGGCTTCCGCCAGCGCTTCGTCAACCCCTCCATCTCGATGGCGGTGACGCGCGAGAAGCTGAGGGCGCTGGCGCGAGAAGGCGTTGACGTCTGCGTGCACATGTGCCCGAACTGCGCCATTCAGTTCGATCGGCACCATTCGATCATCGAGCAGGGCTCGAACGAGGAGTACCCGTTCGTGCACCTGCACACCCAGCAACTGGTCGCGCTCGCGCTCGGGGCCGATCCCGACACGGTCTGCGGCGTGAAGTCGCACTCGCAGGACGTCGAGCCGATTCTGGAACGGATCGGCGCGCGAGAAAGGGCGGCGGTCTGATGCGCTGCGGCGTCTTCCTCTGCGAATGCGGAGGCAACATCTCGGGAGTGCTCGACCTCGACTCGCTGGCCGATGTGGCCAGAGGCGCGGACGGAATCGTCTCCGTTTCGCGCAGCCAGTTCATGTGCGGCACCGAGGGACGCCGCCTGATCGAGCAGGCGGTCGAGGATCGCGGGCTCGATCGGTTCGTCATCGGGGCCTGCTCGCGCCGCTTCCAGGGCCCGACCTTCGAGCGCATCGCGCGCGAGCTGAGGCTGGGCGAGAACGCCGTCGCCTTCGCCAACCTGCGCGAAGGTTGCTCGTTCGTCCACCGCGACGAGCCCGAGAAGGCTCAGAGCAAGGCCGAGAAGATCGTCGCGGCGGCGATCGCGCGGGCCGGCTTCCAGTCGGATCTGCCGCGCGGTCGCACCTTCCTGCATCGTTCGGCGCTGATTGTGGGCGGCGGCATCGCGGGCGTCGCCGCCGCCGAGGAGCTGGCGGGAGCTGGGATAGACGTGCACCTGGTCGAGCGCGAGCAGTCGCTCGGCGGCTATATGGCCCGCCTTTCCAAGACCTTCCCGACCGAGGACTGCGCGATGTGCTCGCTGGCGCCACAGCTCACCGGCGCCGCGCTCGAGCCGCGCACCCACATCCACACACTCACCGACGTGACCGAGATCTCCGGCCCGCCCGGAGAGTTCCGGGTCAAGCTGCGCCACCGCCCGCGCTTCGTCAGCGAAGCCTGCGTCGGTTGTGACGACTGCACCCCGGTCTGCCCGGTCTCGGTCTCGAGCGAGTTCGATCTGGGGGTTGCCAAGCGTAAGGCGATCTCGCGGCCGTTCGCGAACGCCGTTCCCTCGCTGTACGCGATCGACAAGCGCGGCGCCTCGCCGTGCAAGTCGGCCTGCCCGGCTGGAACTTCGGCTCAGGGCTACGTGGCGCTGGTTGCCGAGGGGCGCTTCGACGAGGCCTACGGCGTCGCCTCCGCTCCCAATCCCTTCCCCTCGGTTTGCGGCCGAATCTGCACCCATCCCTGCGAGAGCGCCTGTGCTCGCGGCGATGTCGACGAGCCGATCGCGATCGCCGCGCTGAAGCGCTTCGTGGCCGATCGTGTCGGGCCCGAGATCGTCGTGGAGAAGGCGCCGCTGGTTCACTCCGAGAAGGTGGCGATCGTCGGCGCCGGCCCGGCCGGGCTGACCTGCGCCCGCGATCTGGCCAAGCTCGGCTACCAGACCACCGTCTTCGAGGCGCTGCCGGTCGCCGGGGGCATGCTCAAGACGGGAATCCCCGCTTACCGCCTGCCGAAAGACGTACTGGGGCGCGAGATCGCCGCGATCACGGCGCTCGGCGTGAAGGTCGAGACCGGCAAGCGGGCGGGCAAGGACTTTTCGATCGACGGCTTGCTGGCGGACGGCTATGGCGCCGCCTTCCTCGCCGTCGGCCTCCAGAAATCGAGTGAAGTGGAGATCGCCGGCGCAGAGCTGGAGGGGACGCTGCGCGCGGTCGAGTTCCTACGAGAGCTGAACCTGGGCGAGAAGGTCACGGTAGGCGATCGGGTGGTCGTGATCGGCGGCGGCGACGTGGCGCTCGACGCTGCCCGCAGCGCGATTCGCCTGCAGAAGGGCTCGGGCCGCGAGCCCGACGTGACGCTTGCCTACCGCAGAACGCGTGCGGAGATGCCGGCGCTGGCCGAGGATGTCGAGCAGGCGCTCGAGGAGGGCCTGAAGGTTGAATTCCTGGTCGCGCCGCTAAAGATCGTGGGCAAGAAGGGACACGTCTCGGCGCTCGAGCTGCAGCGCTGCGAGCTGGGCGAGCCGGACGACTCCGGTCGCCGCCGCTCGGTCCCGATCGAGGGCGATTTCGTCGAGATCGCGGCCGACAACGTTGTTCTGGCGATCGGCCAGGAGATCGTCGCTGACTTTCTCGAGGGCTGTGAGGGCGTAGAGGTCGAGCGCAGCCAGATCCAGATCGATCGCGAGACGCTGATGACCGGCAAGGCGGGAGTTTTCGCCGGCGGCGACGCGGCCGCGACCGGCGGCTGGACGGCAATCGAGGCGATCGCGGCCGGAAGCCGGGCCGCCCGCTCGATCCACAACTTCCTGCGCGGCGAGCAGCTGCTCGAGATCTGGCCGGCGAAGGCCGCCGAGGCTCGTCCGAGCGACGAGGAGCTGGCCGGGCAAGTTGTTGGGCAGCGCGTTCCTGCTCCGCTTCGCAACGGCGCGGAGCGCCGCGCCGATTGGGGCGAAGTCGTAGGCACTTATAGCGAGGAAGACGCGATCGCCGAGGCAAATCGCTGCCTCAACTGCGCCGTCTGCTCGGAGTGCGAGTCCTGTGTGAAGGCCTGCCCGGCCGGCGCGATCGAGCTCGACCAGACCGAGACGATCGAAGAACTGGCTGTCGGCGCGATCATCGTCACCACCGGGCACAAGGAGTTCGACGCGCGGCGCAAGCGCCCGCTCGGCTTCGGCCGCTTCCCCAACGTTGTGACCCAGAGCCAGCTGGCCCGTCTGCTCGCGCCCTCGGGCCCGACCGCCGGCGAGCTGAAGCGTCCCTCCGACGGCTCCATCCCGAAGAAGATCTTCATGCTCCAGTGCGTCGGCTCGCGCGACTGCAGCTCCTCGGGCAACGAGCACTGCTCGGCCATCTGCTGCCTGTTCGCGACGCTGCACGCCTCGCTGATCAAGCAGCACGATCCCGACGCGGACGTCACCATCGGCTACACGGATATGCGTACGCCTGGCAAGGCGCACGAGGAGTACTACCGGCTCGTTCAGGAGCGCGGGGTGCGTTACGTGCGCAGCCGCTCGGGCGAGATTCTCGAGCAGCCCGATGGCGGCCTGCTCGTTCGCTTCGAGGACACGGTCACCGGGCGCAAGAACGAAGAAGTGTTCGACATGGTCGTGCTCTCGGCCGGGCTGGAAGCCTCGGACGGGACGACCGAGATCGCCCACGTCGCCGGCCTGCAGCAGTCCTCGGCCGGCTTCATCAAGGAGTATCACCCCAAGCTGCGCCCGGTCGATACGCAGCGCCCGGGCATTTTCGTCGCCGGCACGGCACAGGGGCCGAAGTCGATTCCGGACACGATCGCCCAGGCCAAGGCCGCGGCCGCGCGCGTCGTCTCGATGCTCTCGGCCGGCTATGTGCTGACTCCGGCTCAGGTCGCCTCCTCCGATAGCGAGCAGTGCATCGGCTGCGGCATCTGCGTGGAGGTTTGCCCGCAAGGGGCGGCCGCACTGACTGTCGGCGACTCGCCGCACGCGGTCGTCGACGCCAACTCCTGCCGCGGCTGCGGCATCTGCGCTGCCGAGTGCCCGAGCGGCGCGATGACGCTGGGCGGCTTCTCGGACGAGGAGATCCTGGCCGAGGTGATGGTATGAGCGAGGCGCTGGTGGAAGAGCAGGCCCAGGCGGCCGAGACGGAAGACGCCGAGCGCAAGATCATCGGCTTCTTCTGCCGCGAGTGCGCCTACGCCGCCGCCGACGCGACCGGTAACGCACGCATCTCACTACCACCGACGATCCGCAGCGTGCTCGTGCCCTGCACCGGGCGGGTCAGTCCGCTGCATCTGCTCAAGGCGCTCGCCGACGGCGCCGACGGCGTCTACCTCGCAGGCTGTCTGGTGGGCCAGTGCCACTACCGCGAGGGCAACCTGCACGCTATCGATCGGGTCGAGTTTGCCCGTGCGCTTCTGCAGTCGGTAGGCGTCGAGCCCGAGCGCGTGCAGATGTTCACGATGAGCGCCGCCGACTCGCCCAAGTTCGTCGCCGCGGCCCGCAAGATGCACGAGACGATCTCCAACCTGCCGCCCCTGAAACGGAAGTGAGCGGCGATGCCACTGACGGCTAGGGGCGAAGCGATCTTCGAGCGGATTCCGAACTCGGCTCCGCGCGAGAGCACGGGCTCGATCGGCTGCGAGATCGTCAGGCACGAGGAGCTCTGCATCGGCTGCGCCCGTTGCGCCTCGGTCTGCCCGACCGGCGCGACCGAAACCAGCGGCACGTTCGACCCGATGCAGCTGTTCGCGGCGCCGCCGGACAGCCGTCGCGGCGCGCTCGGCGAGGCGCTGCGCAAGATCGCGCGCCATCAGCCTTCCGGACCGATCGAGGTGCCAGGTCGCGTCAGCTCCTTTCGCTCGATCGTCTACGAGGCTGAGAAGTGCATCGGTTGCGGCGCCTGCGCCCGTATCTGCCCGACCGGAGCCGTCGAGGCTATTCCTGTCTCGGCCGCGGAGATCGCCTCCTCTCGCGGTGGAGAGGCCGCATGAGTGAGCTGCGGGACAACGGCCTCAAGCCGCGCGTGCTCGTTTGCGAGTGCGCCGGGACGATGGGCGAGAACATCGATTTCGAGCGCCTCGAGAGGGCGTTCGCGGACGTGGCCGAGGTGGAGCGCTCGCCGGTCTGGTGCAACCGCCAGGGCCAGGCTCGCCTGCTCGAGCTGATGGAAGAGGACGGCTCCCGGCCGCTCGTCTTCGCCGGCTGCTCGCAGGATTTCGCCAACCGCCGCTTCCACCGGCTGTTCGAGCGCGGTCTGCGCCTGGAGGTGGCCGACATCCGAGAAGGCTGCTCCTGGGTGCACAACGGCGACAGCGAGTCGGTGACCGACAAGGCGCGGCGAATCGTCGAGGCGGCGATCGAGTTTCCGGGCGCGCACGACGACAAAATGGTGCTCGAGAACAGGGTCGACTCGGTGCTGGTGATCGGCGGCGGCGTCTCGGGCACGCAGGCCGCGGCCGAGCTGGCGCAGATGGGGCACCGCGTCGAGCTGGTCGAGCGCCGGCCTTTCCTGGGCGGTCGCGCGGCCCGTATCGGCACCGTCTTTCCCACCAACGATTGCGGTCAGTGCCTGCCGACGACCGACGCCCAGGCGGGCGTACGCAAGTGCTTCCACCGAAACGTCGCGATCGACAACGAGAATATGAATATCTGGCGCCGAGCCACGGTCGAATCGGTTAGCGGCCGTCCCGGCGATTTCGAGGTCTCGCTGCGCCAGCTACCGAACATCGTCACGCAGGACTGCGTCAACTGCGGCCTCTGCGAAGAGGTCTGCCAGGTAGGAAGCGAGGAAGAAGGCGGCAAGGCGATCTTCAGCGAGTTCTACGACGGTCGCGTTCAGCGCACCGTTGACCTTGAGGCCTGCACCTTCTGCGGCGCCTGCGCCGAGGCTTGCCCGGTTGACGCGATCGACTTCAGCCAGTCGCCCGAGCTGACGACCGTGCACGCCGGCGCGATCCTGACCGCGGTCGGTTGCGAGCCGGCGCCCGCGCGCCTCGTCGAGCACCTCGGCTACGGGCACGAGCACGTCGTCACGCAAACCGAGATGGCGGAGTTGATGGACGAGTGGGAGGAAGCCTCATGGCTCGGCGAGCAGCCGGTCAAGGAGCTTGTGATGATTCAGTGCGCAGGCTCGCGTGACCGGCGCCGCCTGCCCTACTGCTCGCGCATCTGCTGCATGATCGCGCTCAAGCACGCGATCCGGCTGCGCACTCTGTTCCCGGAGATGAAGGTGACGATCTGTTACCTGGAGATGCGCGCCGCCGGCGTGGGTTACGAGAACTGGTTCCTGGCCGCCCGCCGCGCCGGAGTGGAGTTCCTGCGCGGAACTCCCTCAGAGGTGCAATTCGACGCCGAAGGCAGGCCGGTGATCGAGGTCGAGGACGTGACCGCGGCGGAGAAGAAGATCCTGCGGCCCGACCTGGTCGTGCTCTCGACCGGGATGGTTCCGGCCAACGACGCCGGTCGGATCGCCGAGGTTCTCAACGTCGATCTGGACGAGGACGGCTTCATCGACATTCTCGACCGCAAGAACCGCGCCACCGAGACGACGACCGAAGGCGTCTTCGTCTGCGGCTCGGCGGCCGGGCCGAAGGCGCTGGTGGAGTGCAATACCGAAGCCTCTGCGGTCGCCAGCGAGATCCACAACTTCCTTTCCTCGGCCGGGCGCAAGTCGGTGCCCGCCTCGACCGTGGACGCAGCCAAGTGCATCGGCTGCGACACCTGTGAGGCTGCTTGTCCCTTCGGTGCGATCAACCTGATCGAGCGCCCTGCCGACGCGCCCCGCCCCGCCGAGGTGAAGGGCGACGGCAAGCTGGCCGTGATCGACGGCGAGGCCTGCCGCGGCTGTGGAATCTGCGCCGCCAAGTGCCCCGAGCTGGCGATCACGCACAATCTCTCGGACGACGCGTTGTTCGGGCGCCTGCGCACGATGACAGGTGGCGTCGAGCGGCCGGTGGTCGGCTTTTACTGCAAGGAGTGCGCCGGCGCGGCGATCTCCCTGAGCGGACTACGCCACGATCACTATCCCGACAGCGTGCGTCTGATCGAGCTGCCCTGCCTGGGCCGGATCAGCGCTCTGCACATCATCGAGGCGGCGCGGCTCGGCGCGGCCGGCATCTTCCTGGCCGGCTGCGCGGAAGAGCGCTGCCAGTACCGCACGGGCGACCTCTCGGCCGAGGAGCAGATCGAGCTGGCGCGCGAGCTGCTGGAGGAGGCCGGAACGCCGATTCCGCTCGAGCTGTGGCACCTCTGCGCGGTCGACCGGCACACGGTCGGTAGACGCATTCGCCTGTTCTGCGCCCGCGCCGAAGGAAGCGAGGAGGCCTACAGGGCCGGAATCGAGCTGGAGCGAGTGGGAAGCGTTCCCTGCGCGGGAGGTGGGGACTGTGTCCACGCTAGTGCCTGAGCAAGCACGTGCGACCGTTCGTGAGCTCGAGGCCCAGTGCCGGCAGTGCCTGCAGTGCGGACAGTGCATCGGGGCCTGCCCGAACGGCTTCGAGCTCGAGCTGGGTCCGCGCCGAGTGGTGCGCATGATCCTCTCGCAAGATGTCGAGAAGCTGCTCAAGTGCGAGGACGTCTGGCGCTGCAGCGAGTGCCAGGCCTGCACGGAGGCCTGCCCGATGGAAGTGGACGTGGCCGGGATGATGGGCAGGGTCCGCGAGCTGCAGATGGAGTTCGGCGGCGTGCGCTGCCCCGAGCGCAAGGTGGCCGAGATCGCGACCAAGCGCCTCTCGCGCAAGAACAAGATCGACAATATGCTCTTCGGCACGGCGATGGTCTCGCGCGGCTTCATCCCCAGCGACCTGCTCGCGACCGCGGAGATGGGGATCAAGATGTCGACCGGGAAGGTGCGCCGCAGGCCGCGTCTCACGGTCGAGGGCACAGAGCCCAAGCCCTTCTACGCCGGCTGCTCGTTGCAGCAGGACAAGGAGGCCTTCAACGCTACCGCCAAGGTCGCGCGCGAGCTCGGTTTTCCGCTTGCCGAGCAGGAGGGCGCGGGCTGCTGCGGACACGGCTCGCGCGGGAAAGTCCCGGCCAAGCTCGAGACCGACAAGTCCGTCTTCACCGTTTGCCCGGCCTGCGACTACAGCCTGCAGGAGGTCGAGATCGAGACCGAGCCGGTCTGGCAGGCGCTGGTCGAGCACGCCCGGCGCGAGGAGCTCAAGCTCGCAGCCGCCAAGCCTCGCTTCGTCCCCTACGTCGGCTGCCTGACCGATCGCGAGACGGCGCTGGGCTCGCTGGCCGATGCGGCGGAATTGGCCGACGCCGAGATGGTGAGCTCCTACCCCGGCCTGCACGCGGGTTGCTGCGGCGCCCTGGGCGCCATGTTCCGCGGCCCGACCGAGGCGGTGCTGAAGCTGATCGACTTCGCCGCGGAAAACGAGGCGCCGATCGTCACGCCCTGCCTGCTTTGCCGCGACAACGTGCGCTCGGCCGTGCGGAGCGCGAAAAAGAAAGTCCACGTTTATTTCTGGCCCGAGTTCTTCCAGGCCGCTGGGACGGCCGCGACAACCGCCGATGGAGAAGCAGATGACTGACGAGAAGAAGAAGACGAAGAGCGAAACGAAGACGAATCCCTACTCGGTCATCGCCGACAACTCCTTCAGCGAGCGCCCGCTCGCGCGGCAGGAGCTGGTCGACCGGATCGTCAACGATCCGCGCATGCACGATCACAAGGAAGGCTTCTTCTCCTGCATCCAGTGCGGTATCTGCACCTCGGGCTGTCCGGCCGCGCGCTTCACCGAATACTCGCCGCGCGAGATCGCTCGGCGCGCGCTCGAAGGCGACCCGACGCTGCTCACTGACGACACGCTCTGGTACTGCTTCTCGTGCTACACCTGCCAGGCTCGTTGCCCGCGCGGCAACTCGGTCGCCTGCATCAACCAGATTCTCCGCTCGATTCAGGTCGAGCAGGGCTACGGCATCAAGCACGTCGAGATGTTCTCGGCCTGGGGCGAGCAGTTCTACGACAAGGGCATGGGCGGTACGCCGGGCGTCTTCTTCGCCGACATCGCCGAGGCCTTCGGTCCGAAGTGGGCGGAGTTCATCGCCAATCGCGACGAGATTCGCGACGAGCTGGGTCTCGGCGGTATGTACCCGTCGGAACAGGCGGTCAGCGAGATGCAGATGATCATGGACGAGACCGGTTTTCGCGATCGGCTTGTCTCGATCGGCGCCTGGGGCGGCAAGGACCCGAAGAAGAAGTAGCCTCGCCGCGCTGGGAAACTTTCGGCGCACTTCTGGCACGCCTTTCCCTTGACACTCGCCGGTGTCTGTGATCGGTGTCTGACACCGTTTGCTTCAGCTGTCAGCTAGGGGGGAGATCGTCGCTGAGCTTCTAGCCGAAACGCATCAGTCGTAGCGCTCAGATCACGGTCGGCGCGCCGCTCGATCAGGTCTTCGAGCGCGACCTGCGCGACTGGGAGGAAGCGATCAATCACTACCTGGCAAGCGGCGAGCGCAAGCACCTGCACTGAGCTGCCCCGCGCAGTCCATCCGGCTACCCGGGCGGGGTAGCAAGTAGCCCGTTTCCGCGTATCGAGCGCGAAACGCGGCGACCGATCACAGCGGTATGACGGCGGCTCCACACCCGATCGCGACGACCCATTCCTGGCGCACGAATCCCCTCTCGCCGATCGCGGCGGCCGAGACGGCGGCTGTCGTCGTCGTTGCTCTGATCTTCGCCGGCGTCATGGCAGTGCATGCGCGCGCCGCGTTGCAGAGCGCTCAGCGGAGCGCCGCCGCGTCCGAGATCAAGGTTCTCGGTCCCGTCGTCGGTGCCTACGGGCTCGATAACTCGGGCTTTGCGGGAATGACTCCGGCGGCTTTGAAGCAGAGCTACGAGCTGCAACTCGATAAAGGCGCGCTCGACACGCTCGAGATCACGGGCGCGAGCGCGAGCGGCTTCTGCATTCAGATCCGGGACGGCGCCTGGTACGCGGCCCAGCAAGGGCTTACGGGCGCGATCGAGACGTCCAGAAGCAAGATCTGTCGCTAGGTTCGTTGCAGGGGTGAGCGGTACGGTCGGTGTTTGATCCGACACAAAATCGGCACCGCGACGTGCGTTGTTTGCCGCTGAGGGACGGTAGTCTGGAACGACCCCGCGGGCGGGTGGCTCGGGGGAGGGCGAAGAGAGAAGTGCCCTCTGCCGAGGAGGTGACGAAAACGTCGTCTGCGTAGGTGCCGATCCGCGCATGAGCGCCGCGGCGGGTGCGCGCACTCGCCGCGGGCCGGCTTGGTATCGTGACGCGTCCTCTTCGGGGAGCCGGCTCGAAAGTCGCTCGAGCCCGGTCGCAGGGGGCGCTCGCTCATCTGGGTGTGTTTGCTCGGCTCGTCTGGGAGCTATTAGCTCGCGTTCTTGCCAGTACTTCAGAGGAGCAGAGAAGATGAAGCTAGTTATCGGGATCGTTCGTCCTGAGAAGGCGAACGACGTGCTCGAGGCTCTATACCGCGCCGAGGTGCGAGGGCTCTCGGTGAGCAGGATCCAGGGGCACGGAGGCGAGACGGACTACGTCGAGACCTACCGTGGCACTACGGTGAAGATGGAACTGAGCGAGAAGGTTCGGTTCGAGGTGGGAATCTCGGACAACTTCGTCGATACGACCGTGAACGCGATCGCCAAGGCGGCGTGCACGGGCGAGGTCGGCGACGGGAAGATCTTCGTCGTCCCGGTGGAGAGCGTCGTTCGCATTCGCACCGGAGAGGAGGACACCGCCGCGGTTACACCCGTGCTCTAGGCGGTGACGAGACCATGCACGATCTCATTTCCTTTCCCCTGCCGCTTGCGGCTGCGAAGAGCGGCATCGACAGCGGCGACACGGCCTGGATGATGGTCGCTACGGCGCTGGTGCTGATGATGACGCCGGCGCTCGGGCTCTTCTACTCGGGACTGGTGCGCTCGAAGAACGCCCTCAACACCTTCATGATGAGCCTGGGCGCGATGGCGGTGGTCAGCATCACCTGGGTCGTGATCGGCTATTCGCTCGCCTTCGGCAAGGGAGACGGCTTCATCGGCGACCTGCACAACGTCTTCCTGAAAAACGTGACGAACGGACCGCGAGCGGGCCTGCACATCCCGGAGCTCGTCTTCGTCTGCTTCGAAGGTGCGTTCTGCATCATCACGGCGGCGTTGATCTCGGGCGCCGTGGTCGAGCGCATGCGCTTCGGCGCCTTCCTCCTTTTCGCCGCTCTTTGGTCGTGCCTGATCTACGCGCCGATGGCGCACTGGGTCTGGGGCGGCGGCTGGCTTCAGCACCATCACGTGATGGACTTCGCCGGCGGTGTGCCGGTGGAGATGGCGTCGGGCTTCTCGGCGCTGGCGGCGGCCGTGGTAGTGGGCGCACGCAAGGACTTCGGGCGGCAGGCGATCCTGCCCCACAACGGCGTCTACGCGCTGCTCGGGGCGAGCCTGCTCTGGTTCGGCTGGTTCGGCTTCAACGCCGGTAGTGCGCTTACTACGGGTGCACAGGCGCCGCTTGCCTTCACCAACACGCTACTGGCACCGGCGGCGACGCTCTCGATCTGGATGCTGATCGACTACCTGCGCGGGCGCAAGGCGACCGCGATCGGGGCGGCGACGGCAATCGTGGTCGGCGCGGTTGGGATCACGCCGGCGGCCGGCTTCGTCAGCCCGATGAGCGCGATTCTGCTCGGGGCGCTGGCTGCTCTGCCGGCCTACGCGCTGATCGTCTGGCGCCCGCGCACGCGGCTCGACGAGACGCTCGACGTACTGGCGGCGCACGGTCTGGCGGGATTCACCGGCATCCTCTTCATCGGCTTCTTCGCCCAGGCGAGCTGGAACCTGACCGGAAATGGGCTCCTGTTCGGCTCGCCGATCCAGCTCGGGCGGCAGGCGGTGGCCGCGCTGGTCGCGCCCGCCTATGCCTTCTGCGGAACCTTCGTGCTGCTCAAGCTGATGAGCCTGGTGGGACGGATTCGCGTGCACGAGCGCGACGAAGGCCAGGGTCTCGACGTCAGCCAGCACGGCGAGGAGGCCTACACGCGCGGCGAGGGCGCCATTCTAATCCGCCCCGAGCACGTCTTCGAGTTGGAGCGCAAAGAGATCGCGAAGTCCAACTTCCCCGAGAACAACTAACTAGTCGAAGAGTCTGCCGCGCTCGCACGGGGGCGGGCGCGGCAATCCGGGGAGCTGACCGGTAGGAAGATCTCCGCACGGCGTCTGCGGCGCGAAACTCTCATTTCCAACTCATCGAGAGTGTGGATCATGTAGCCATGAACAGCCTCGATAACTCGATTGGCTTTCGCGTTATCTCATCCGACGGCTACGTGGGGACCGTCGAAGAGATCGTCTACGGCGCCGAGAACTCTCCCAGCGCTCTGGTCATCGCGACGCGCCTTGCGAAGAGGCCGTTCGTTCTGGTTGGGGTGGAAGAGGTGCTCGGCTGCTTCGAGCATTTCGGCTCTCTCATCCTGTCGCCGTCCTGGCGCTCCAGCGCAGTGGAGATGCCGGTCGCGGCGAGCATGGTCGCCTGAGTGCCTATTCCGCTGGACCTGCAGGCCCGGCGCACATCTCGATCGGAATAGACGCTGAGAGCGCGCTCGAACTATCTCTTCCGGCGACTACGATGCCTGCATGGCTATCTGCGCCGTCTGCGGCCAGGAGATGCTGACCGCCTCGTCCTGCACCGAGCGCTACGCGGAGCTGGTCGACGGGCGCTACGAGCGGATCCGCTGGGGCGCGCTGGAGGGCGAGCCGACCGACGAATCGTGCGGCGACTGTGGAGTAGATCCGGGCGGCTTGCACCACGTCGGCTGCGAGTTCGAGACCTGTCCGCGCTGTGGCGAGACGCTGGCGCTCTGCGACTGCTGGCCGGAGTAGCGGCCCGGTTGGCGGAGAGAGGGATACTTTGTCCGTCAGCTCGACGTTGCTGAGTCGACACCCCGGAGGGTAGGAGAAGCATATGGCGCACGACCTGCACGAGACCGCACGGGCTCTCGTCGCCGAGGGAAAGGGCATCCTCGCCGCCGATGAGAGTGACGGGACGATAAAGAAGCGGCTCGACTCGATCGGCGTGGAGTCGACCGAGGAGAATCGCCGAAGCTACCGGGAGCTGCTCTTTACAACGCCGGGAGCGGAAGAGTTCATCAGCGGCGTGATCCTGTTCGACGAGACGATTCGCCAGAGCGCGCTGGACGGCACGCCCTTCCCCGAGTTGCTCGAGTCGAAGGGGATCATTCCCGGCATCAAGGTGGACAAGGGGGCGAAGCCGCTGGCGCTCGCCGAAGGCGAGACGATTACCGAGGGGCTAGACGGTCTGCGTGAGCGGCTCGCCGAATACCGCAGCCTCGGGGCGCGCTTCGCTAAATGGCGCGCGACCTATTCGATCAGCGACGTCCTGCCAAGCGACGACTGCATCTGGACGAACGCGCACGCCCTCGCCCGCTACGCCGCGCTCTGCAAGGAAGCGGGAATCGTCCCGATTGTCGAGCCCGAAGTGCTGCAGGACGGAACGCACACGATCGAACGCAGCTTCCACGTCACCTCACGCGTGCTCGCCGCGCTGTACGTCGAGCTTTTCGACCAGCGAGTCGACGTCGAGGGAACCCTGCTCAAGCCGAACATGGTGCTTTCGGGGTACGAGGCGGCCGATCGCGCCGGCTCGGACGAGGTCGCCGAGCGCACGCTCGCCTGCCTGTACAAGCACGTGCCGGCGGCGGTACCGGGAATGGTGTTCCTATCTGGCGGTCAATCCGACGAAGACGCCACAGCAAATCTGAATGCGATGAACGCGCGCAGGCCGCATCCCTGGCAGCTCTCCTTCTCGTTCGGGCGCGCTCTGCAGTCGCCGGTGCTCAGCGCCTGGCGCGGCAAGCCCGAGAACGTCGAAGCGGCCCAGCGTGCCTACTACCATCGGGCGAGGATGAACGGAGCAGCGCGCAGCGGCACTTACTCAGCCGAGATGGAGACGACGAGCGCCTAGGGCGTCGGCAAAGACGCGCTGAGAAACGCAGATCGCTCTACGATCCCCATAGGCCATCTGCGCCGGCTGCGGCCAGGAGATGCTGACCGCCTCGTCTTGCATCGAGCGCTACGCGGAACTGGTTGATCGGCGCTACGAGCGGATCCGCTGGGGCGCGCTGGTCTCCTCCGGCGAAGCGCGGCCAGCGGCGCCCCGAAAACGCGAGAAGCGCCGGGTTCGAATCCGCCTAGCTCCAAACCGCGGTTTTACGGGGTAAACGCGGACAACTAAAGTTTCACGTCCAAACCCTGACCTCTGAATCACCGCACCGGCACCAGCGCTGACCTCGACCGCGTCGCTGAGCGACTCGACCACTCAGCCGCCGAAGCCGCATAGCTCGAATACGTCGGAGAACTCCTGAGCCAGAGCACTAGGCGTGAGATTGCGACGCTCGCATGCATGCCTGCGACGCTCGACGGCTCCCACGTAATAAGGTTGTTGTGCTACAACAATGTTATGACAACGGCGAGCTCCCCGTCTCGTGCTGATCGTGACGCGCGACGCCGTTCGGTGGTGCTGGCGACGTGTTGTCTGAGCGTGTTCATCGCGGGCCTCGACGTGACGATCGTCAATGTCGCCTTGCCGTCGATCCAGGGCGCATTGCACGCGTCGGTGAGCGGTCTGCAGTGGACGATCGATGCTTACACCCTCGTTATTGCGTGCCTGCTCATGCTGTCGGGCTCGCTGGCGGACCGCTTCGGCCGCCGTCGGGTCTTTCAGATCGGGCTGGGGGCGTTCTCGCTGGGGTCGTTGCTGTGCAGCCTGGCTCCGTCGCTCGGGTGGCTGATCGCTTTTCGCGGGCTGCAGGCCGTCGGCGGGTCGATGCTCAACCCGGTGGCGATGTCGATCATCCGCAGCACGTTCACCGACCCCGCCGGGCGCGCGAAGGCGATCGGCATGTGGGGATCGGTGGCCGGGCTCAGCCTCGCCAGCGGCCCGGTGCTCGGGGGCCTGCTGGTCAGCGGGCTCGGGTGGCGTTCGATCTTCTGGATCAACGTTCCCGTCGGCCTGATCGCGATCGCGCTCACCCAACGATTCGTGCCCGAGTCGCGGGCCGAGCGGCCCCGGCGGCTCGACCCTCCGGGCCAGCTGCTGGTGATTGCGCTGCTGGGCTGTCTGACCGCGGGGATCATCGAGGGGCCACGCAGCGGGTGGGGCTCGGCGCCGATCGTCGCGCTGTTCGCGGTTGCCGTGCTCGCGGCGATCGTGCTGGTCGTGCTCGAGTCCCGGCGGCGTGAGCCGCTGATCGACATGCGGTATTTCCGCAGCGCACCGTTCTCGGGCGCGGCGCTGATCGGGGTGGTCGCGCTCGCGACCTTAGGCGGCTTTCTGTTCCTCAACACGCTGTATCTGCAGGAGGTTCGCGGCTACAGCGCGCTGCACGCCGGACTGCTCACGATCCCGATGGCCGCGATGCTCGGCGTGTTCTCCACCGTCTCAGGCCGGCTGGTAGCCAGCCGCGGGCCGAGGCTTTCGCTGATCGTGTCCGGTGTGCTGATAGCCGTGGGCGCGATCCTGCTGATCGGCCTTAGCGCCCACACCGCTGTGTGGTACCTGATCGTCGCCTACCTCGTCTACGGTGCCGGTGCGGGCCTGGTCAACGCCCCGATTACCAACACCGCACTCTCGGGCATGCCCCGAGACCAAGCCGGTGTCGCGGGAGCGATTGCCTCCACCTGTCGCCAGACCGGCGCGGCCCTCGGGGTCGCGGTCACCGGCGCGATCATCGCCGCCAGCTCCGCCGGCTTCGTGCACGCCAGCCACGCCGCGTGGGCTGTGGTCGCCGGCTGTGGAGTGATGGTCATGCTGCTCGGCATGGTCTCGACCGGACGCTGGGCGCTGGCGACCGCCGAGCGAAACGGCGCGCGCCTGGCCACTGACATAAGCCCCGCCCCGGAAGGAGCCCGATGAGCACCCGATCGGCCACGCCGCCAGACACCGCATCTCGAGTGTGGATCGCCCTGCATGAGTTCGTCACCGGACAGGACCGCCGGCGTGCCCTCCACGCCGCCCTCGATCTCGGGCCCGCCAAGGTCGAGCTGCTGATCAAGCTTGCCGACGGTCCGATGACCCTGCGAGAGATCGCACGCGCCGTCGAAGTCGACCCACCAGCCGCGACCGTCGGCGTCGACAAGCTCGAAGCGCGAGGACTGGTCCATCGCACACCCCACCCCGACGACAATCGCCGCAAGCTCGTGCACCTCACCGACGCTGGACGCGACGCGGCTCAACGCGGCCAGGCGATCCTCAGCGAGCCACCGCCCGCACTGACCAACCTGGACTCCGATGACCTCGCCCGGCTCGACGAGATCCTCACCCGACTCCAGACCAAGAGGAGACCCATATGAGATCAATATCCGCGACCCGTCCCGGCTCACCCAGGAGGCCCCGCCGATGATCCGCACACTGGGAACGGAATTCGGGCACTTCTTCCTGCTCGAGCAAGACGGCGAGGTCACCCTCATCGACGCCGGCCTAAGCGGATACCGCGACACCCTGGAGCCCGCCCTGGCCGAAATGGGCCGCTCGATCGACGACATCAAAGCGATCGTCCTGACCCACGCCGACCCCGACCACGTCGGATTCGCCGGCGAGCTGCAACAGACGCACGGGATCCCGGTCTACGTCCACCGAGCAGACAGCGAGCGCACCCGGCAGGGCAAGATCAAGCACGCCGAGGGATCGCCGCTGGCCATGCTCGGCATGCTCAAGCACGCCCACAGCCGTCGAGCGCTGCGCCACGCGATCGCCAACGGAGGAGTCAAGCAGTCCAAGGTCAGGGAGGTCATCCCTTTCGACGACGGCGACGAACTCGACGTGCCAGGACGACTGCGAGTGATTCACACCCCCGGGCATACCGAGGGCCACTGCGTCCTCTACGCGCCATTCGAGGACGCGCTGTTCGTCGGAGACGCCATCAACAACCTCGACCTCGTCACCGGACAGCCCGGCGCGCACCTCGCGCCTCAGGCCGCCAACACCTCCACCAACCAGGCATACGAATCGCTGTCCAGGATCGAGGAACTGGACGCTCAAACTCTCTACTTCGGCCATGGCGACCCATCCACGCAAGGAACCCGCGCAATCGTCGCCGAGGCCCGCGCCAAACGCTGACCAAACACACCCCGCAACCGCACCGAGCCTTCTCCGAACGCCGGTCAACTCGTCCCGAGCCTGAACTCCTGAGCCTATCCGCGAGGCCCTCGCGTCAGGTCGCATCCAAGGGCTGCCTGTTGACCGCTGGGCGCAAAGCGCTGACCCCGAATGGCTTCACCGATCTCGACACCCTCGAGCGGCACCTGCTCGCGTTCGGCCGCCGCTACGAACAGATCGCCGCCCCGTTCGAGTGGAAGTTCACCCGCGCCGACCTCGACCGCGTCGCTGAGCGACTCGACCACTCAGCCGCCGAAGCCGCGTAGCTCGAATACGTCGGCGAACTTCCGAGCCAGAGCACTAAGTCTGCGCGCGAACTTCTTAGTCTGTCCCAGCCGTCCCTATCCGGTAGTAACCGCGCCGGACGCGCTCGAAGCGCGCTTCTTCGCCCTCGGCGAGGCGCTCGAGCACGGCTGCCGACTCGGGGTCAAACGGCATTTCGCCGCCGACACGATCTCAAAGGGACTCTTCGCCATGGCCCCCTCTCCGACGCCGGCCGCCAGGTCTCTTCAACCCACCGCGACTGAACTTACGACGACGATCACTTCGGCTCTGCTAGGTTTAAAGAGATGCCAGACGACGCGCTCCGACCTCAGGTCGGGCGAACGTCCGCGCTGGCGGCGCCATCAGGCTCTGATGCCTCTCAAACAGGAGTGGTTGAATGACGCGATTGCGCCTCGCCGGCAGGCGGACGTTCGCCTCCCTTCGCCACCACCGCAACTACCGGCTGTTCTTTTCCGGCCAGGTAGTCAGCGTGGCCGGGACCTGGATGCAGAACGCAGCCCTAGCCTGGCTCGTCCTCAGCCTGACCCATTCGGCGACTGCCGTCGGCGTCCTCGCCGTCGCAAGCTTCGGGCCCTACATGCTCTTCGGCCTCTTCGGCGGCGTCTTAGCCGACCGGCTCGACAACCGCAAAGCGGTGATGGGGACACAGTCCATCCAGCTCCTGACCGCTGCCTCCCTGGCCGCGCTCTCCTTAACCGGGGTCATCACCCTCGGGGAGATCTACGCTCTCGCCGTCTTGGGCGGCCTCGCTCAGATCGTCGACACGCCTTCGCGCCAGTCGCTGACCTTCCAGCTCGTCGGACGTGCCGAGCTTCCGAACGCAATCGCCTTGAACTCGACGCTGTTCAACATCGGCCGCATCGCCGGCCCTTCGATCGCCGGGGTCCTGATCGCCGGCGCCGGCCTCGGCTGGTGCTTCGTGTTGAACGCCGTCTCGTTCCTGGCCGTCCTCGCCGGGCTCTACTTGATGGACCCGGTCGATCTCTTCCCGCTCGAGCGCCGGGGGCGGCCGCGGATGTGGAAAGGCCTCCGCGATGGAGCACGGTTCGTCAGAGAGAGCCCGCGGATCCTCGCCGTGATCGGGATGATGACCGTGTTTGCCGTCCTCTGCTTCAACTTCAATGTCCTGCTGCCGGTCCTGGTCAAGCAGACCCTCGCCGGTGGGCCGCAGACCTTCGGCGTCATCTCGGCGGCCTTCGGCGCCGGCGCCCTGCTAGGCGCCCTGGTGACGGCGGCCCTCGGGAGGGCGTCCTTGAAGGCGATGATGGCCGGCGCGGCCTGCTTCACCGCGGCCCAGTTCGCGCTCGCCCCGTTGCGCTCGACGAGCGCCGACGTCGTATTGCTGTTCCTGACCGGGGTCTTCTTCACCGTCTACACCGCTCACGCGAACACCTACGTCCAGCTCCAGTCCCCCGACCACCTGCGCGGGCGCGTCCTCGGGATCTACTACTACGCCTGGTCCGGCCTGGCACCGGTCGGCGGCATCTTGACCGGCCTCTTGTGCGACCGGGGTGGGACAGCCCTGGCCTTCTACGTCGCGGGCGCCGCCGGTCTGGCGATGATCGCCGGTGGCTACCTCTACATAAACACTCATCCTCAGCCGCAACGCAGCCCCAAGACGGGCGGCATTCCGGCTTTGCCCAGCCCGTCAGCGGCGTAAAGGATCGTCTTCGTCCGCTGCATCGCGCGCCCGCATCGGCTCTCCGGCTCGCTCGAGCACCAGCGTCACGGTCTCAAGCACCGGGCTCATCTTGGCGGGAGCAGGCCGAGGTTCACGAGGATTGACCACGGCCTTACGGAGCAACTCGTCGTGAAGCGCGCCGACCCGAGAGAGCTCAACCTTGGCTCGAGGGTTTGGAAGTGCTCCGTTTAGTTCCATCTCGCGGCCTCGGCCGGCGCCCCAGGCCGGAGCGGTTTGCGGCTACCTGTGACCGGCGCTGTGGCTATCTACAACGCGGCCGAGCATCCCGAGAGCGCCCGGTTCGCCGGGCGCTCTCGGAACTGACCTCGGTTACTAGCTAGTGATGTTGCCCGTATTCCCGTGGTCGGTGTTGTCCCACGAGCCGCCACTCGGCGTATCGCTCTTGTAGTGGAACTGCCATGCGTAATTGCCAGCACCGCCGTCGTCGAACCATGTCGTGGATTTGGCGAAGAAGGTGTTGAAGAACTGATTCGTTGTGCAACCGGCCGGGCAGCTCGCCGTGAAGTTGAAGTCGGCAGGGCCCGGAACGGTCAACGCGTAGTTGCCGTAGAACGTGCCCGTGATACCTGCTGCAAGTGTCCCGCAGGGCTTGCCGGGCGTGTCCCCAGCGAGCGTCACGAATGTACCGCGGTACAGCTCGGTCACATCGAAGGAACCATCTGACTGTGGCGTGACGGTGTACATCCTCGTATATGTGTCGTTCGCCCAATCGCCGCCGCCGCACTCGCTCGAATCGGTCGAGCTAGAGCTGTACGGCCCGAAGACGAGCGGTGAGCTAATGCCACTCGGCCCGGTGGTGCCGGTATCGCCCTTGGCTCCAGCCGGACCAGCAGGACCGGTGGTGCCGGTGTCGCCCTTGGCTCCAGTCGGACCAGCAGGCCCGGTGGTGCCGGTGTCGCCCTTGGCTCCAGTCGGACCAGCCGGACCGGTGGTGCCGGTGTCGCCCTTGGCACCCGTTGCGCCGGTTGCCCCGGCAGCACCAGTAGCTCCGGCAGCACCAGTCGCTCCGGCAGCGCCGGTTGCCCCGGTAGGACCTGCCGGACCCTGCGGGCCCGGATTACCTACCACGCTTTGACCGGACGGGCCCTTCACGCCCACCTGGTTCCAGGTGAGCAGCTTCTGGCCGCGCTTACAGCGGGCCTTGGCGCCGATGATGTGGATGTTGCCGTTCTTCTTGGTCACACAAGCACGGACGACCTTCTGCTTAGCGTTCACTGTGGTGTTCGCTGCGCCGGCCGTAAGCGAGAACGTTACGGCTACGAGCACACCTATGAGTATCAGGGGTCGAAAGTTAGTTTTCATGCCTCTCTCCTCTTCCAAAGTCGCGCGCACTGCAGCCGGGGGGAAATTGGACCCTAGTCCTTTCCGGGGATCATGCAAGCGCGGGTTTCGACCGGCCAGATACCAGTTCGAGGGATTGCCAAGTCGCTACAGATCGGGCCTGGTGAAGCAGCCAGGATTTCTTGAACGCTCCGAGACTGGACGCTGTCTTGGTAGCGAGCCGTTTTCCGCTCGCTCTGATCACAACGCTTGCGGTGTTACCCGAAGATTTACGTTCCGTAGAACGGGTTGTCGTAGGAGCGCGGCGTATACAAGACGCGCTCTCTTTCCGTCGCCAGCACGCGAACGTGGAGTGCGCGCTTGCAGCCTTTCGCGCTCGACGCCCCAGGCGACGCTGCTCACTCCTTCGGGTGCCCCTCTTCCCAGATGAAGGTGCCGGCGTGCAGGTCGTCGAGCGCCTGCTCGATCTCCTCGCGCGTGTTCATCACGAATGGCCCGTAGCGGGCGATCGGCTCGCCGAGCGGCGCGCCCGAGACGAGCAGAAAGCGCACCGGGCTCTTGTAGGCGTGCACACGCACCTGGTCGCCGTCGCCGAAGACGACGAGGCCGAGCGCCTTAATCAGCGAGCCGTCCAGATCGCCGCGATAGCCCAGGTCGCAGGCGTCGCCGAACTCGCCCTCACCGCGGAAGACGTAGGCGAAGGCGGCATGACCGCGGGGGACGGGCTGGACGAAGTCGGCGCCGGCGGGCAGCTCGACATCTAGATACTCGGGATCGGCGTAGATCTCCGTGACCGGCCCTCGCACCTCGTCGCGGCGGCCTGCCACGACACGAACGCGCGCCCCATCCGGCCGCTCCACGAGCGGGATCGAGGCGTCGGCCAGCTCCTGATAGCGCGGCCGCGACAGCTTCAGCTTGGCCGGCATGTTGACCCAGAGCTGGAAGCCGCCCATCTTGCCCTCGCGCGGGCGTGGCATCTCCTCGTGCATCAGGCCGCCGCCGGCGGTCATCCACTGCACATCGCCGGGGCCGATCGTGCCGGCGTTGCCGATTGTGTCCTTGTGGTCGACCTCGCCGGCGAGCATGTAGGTGACCGTCTCGATACCGCGGTGCGGATGGAGCGGAAAGCCGGCGAGATAGTCGTTCGGGTCGTCCGATTCGAAGTGGTCGAGCAGGAGGAAGGGATCGAGGTAGTCGAGGTCGCGGCCGCCGATCGAGCGCCTGAGGTGCACGCCGGCTCCTTCCACGACAGGCTGCGGCTCGATCACCCGTGCGACACGTCTGGTTTGAGCGTCCGTGGCTTCGCCTTGCCTATTCCTTGACGCCGAGAGCCGCAGCGATCTCGTCAATCGCAGCCTGCTCGGCAGCGCTGACGTCGACACCCTCTTCTCGGTGCGCGTTCGCAACCTTGTCGGCGACCGTGAGGACGAAGCGCTTGTAGGCGGCGAGCTCTTCCGGCGTCGCTTTCTGCTCGATCAAGGCGGTCGCGTCGCGCAGGTTCTGCAGGCCGCCGCGCTTCATTTCCTTGGCCGATCGATAGCGCGTGTGATCGCGCTCGTATCTGGCCCCGACGATCTCGTCGAGCAACTGGCTCGCGCCGTGCTCGCGGCGCGCCTCTGCGTACGCCTTGCCGATCGCGAACGTTTCGCGGAAGACCCCTCCGCGTTGCGCCGTGACCACGATCAAGCCGGCGCTCGGCGGCCCAACTAAGACGAGCTCCCACTCCTCCAACGTGAATTCGGTCTTACCTGTCATCCCGTTCTCCCTTTCCGTTCGACGACCGAGTCGCCTTCCATAGCGACAGAGTCGCGGATGACGAGTCGAGCGTCTTAAGTATCTCCCCTGGAAGGGTCGCGTAACGGCAAGTAGGCTCGGAGGCAGATCGAGTTGTAGCCGAGATCGCCGCGTCCGCCCCTCCGCCGGGCTTCTCGCCGGCGAGGGCCCAACTAGCGCTCGGCGTCGAGAGCCTTGGAAATCTCCTCGATCGCGGCCTGCTCGGCATCGCTGACGCTGGTGCCCCCTTCCCGGTGCGCGTTCGCAACCTTGTCGGCGACCGCGAGGACGAAGTGCTTGTAGCCGGCGACCTCCTCTGCCGCCGCCTTCTGCTCGAGCAGAAGGACCGCGTCGCGCAGATGCTGCAAGCCGTTCTGCTTCAGCTCCTCGAACGAGCGGTAGTGCGTATGGTCGCGCTCGGGTCTCGCTGTGACGAGCTCGTCGAGCAACTGGCTCTCGCCGTGTAGCTGACGCGCCTCGACGTATGCCGCCGGTATCGCGAGTGTTTCGCGGAAAACCCCTCCCCGTTGCGCCGTGACCACGATCAAGCCGGCGCTCGGCGGCCCCTCCGAAACGAGCTCCCACTCCTCTTCCGTGAAGTCGGCCTTTCCTGTCATCCCTTGTTCCTTTCCGTTCGACAACCAAGTCGCCTTCCATAGCGACAGAGTCGCGGATGACGAGTCAAGCGTCCTAATTATGTCCGCTGGGGCGGGGCGCGTAACGGCGAGTTATGTCCGCCTCTCCTACAGAAGCCTTGCTCGCGGACAACGGATCTTTATCTATCGTGCTCACAATCCTCGCTCTGAGTCTGAGATACTCAACCGAACCGAAAGGAGGGAACGTGAGGAAAAAGATTGTGCTCCTTGCCCTGGTCGCGGTCGGGCTCGTCGTTGTACTGGCGGCCTGTGGCTCGAGCGGGAATAAAAGCTCGTCAAGCAGTACGTTCGTGTTTGCGAGCTCGGCCGATCCGGTGCTGCTCGACCCGGCGCTGGTATCCGACGGCGAGTCGCTTCGGATCACGAACCAGATCTTCCAGAGCCTGGTCAGCTTCAAGCTGGGCGGCTCGGAGGTCGTACCGTCGCTTGCGACGAGCTGGAAGCCAAGCGCCAATGCGATGTCGTGGACGTTCACGTTGCGCAAGGGCGTGAAGTTCTCTGACGGCACGGCGCTCAACGCGGCGGCCGTTTGTTACAACTACGACCGCTGGTACAACTTCCCGGCGGCGCTTCAGAACCCGGCTGTCAGTTACTACTGGAACACCGTGTTCGGGGGCTTCGCGCATCCGGCCAAGGGTAATCCCGGGCCGGACAAGAGCCTCTACAAGAGCTGCACGACCAAGGGTGACAACGAGGTCACGCTGAACCTGACCCGTCGCTCGTCGTCGTTCATCTCGGCCATCGGCCTACCGAACTTCGGCATCGCCAGCCCGACGGCACTGAAGAAGTACAAGGCAGATTCCGGTACCACCGACTCGACCGGCGTCTTCCACCCGAGCGGTACATTCGCGACCGCGAACCCGGTGGGCACCGGGCCGTACATGCTCAAGCAGTGGTCGCCGAACGTGAAGCTCACGCTGGTCGCCAACCCGGACTACTGGGGGTCGAAGCCTGCGATCACGACGGTCATCTACAAGCCGATCCCGGACAACACCGCCCGTCTCCAGGCACTGCAGACCGGTGAGATCCAGGGCATGGACTACGTGGCACCGGCTGACTACTCGACCGTGCAGAAGGACAGCAAGCTACAGCTCCTGAAGCGGCCGGTCTCCTCGATCGGCTACATCGGCATGAACCAGGCCAAGGCTCCGATGAACAACCCGCTCGTTCGCGAGGCCGTCGCGCACGCGATCGACAAGGCCGCGATCATCAAGGCGGTCTACGGCCAGACCGGTGAGGTGGCGAACCAGTTCCTGCCGCCGTCGCTGTTCGGCTACGCCAAGAGCGGGATTCCGGACTATGCCTACGACCCGGCGAAGTCCAAGGCGCTGCTGCAGCAGGCCGGGCTCAAGCTGCCGGTGAAGGTCGACTTCTGGTATCCAACCGATGTCACTCGCTCCTACATGCCTGATCCGCAACGCATCTTCCAGGCCATGCAGGCGAACCTGAACGCTGCCGGCTTCCAGGTCGTGCCTCACAGCGCGCCCTGGCGCCCGGACTATCTCGGCGGGGCTCAATCCGGCCAGTACCAGATATACCTGCTGGGTTGGATCGCCGACTACTACGACCCGCAGGACTTCCTGAACGTGCACTTCGGATCGAAGACGCCGCTGTTCGGCTTCAACAATCCGCAGCTGTTCTCGATGCTTACCAAGGCAGACGCCGAGCCGAATCCTAATCTGCGTACCGCGGACTACGAGAAGGCCAGCATCGCAGTGATGAAGTTCCTGCCAGTGGTGCCGTATGCGTGGGGTAGCTCCGCGCTGGCACTGGACAAGAGCGTCCACGGCTACGTGCCCGGTCCGATCGGGCCGATCAACGAGCCCTGGGCAGATCTCACAATCTCCAAATAAGGAACTAGCAGCCGGCCGGCGGACGAAAAAATGCTTCGCTTCATCGTCCGCCGGCTGTTGCTACTCATCCCCATCCTGCTCGGGCTCTCGATCCTCGTCTTCGCCTGGATCCGGGCGCTGCCGGGATCGGTGGCCCAGTCGCAGCTGGGTGAGCGCGCCACCCCGGCGCTGATCAAGCAGATCAACCATCAGTACGGGCTCGACAAGCCGCTGCCGGTGCAGTACTGGGACTACCTGAAGAGCCTTGTCAGCGGCAATCTCGGTACCAGCATCAGTAGCTTTCGCCCGGTCACCTACGAGCTCGGGCACCGCTTCCCGGCGACGATCGAGCTGGCGCTGGGCGCGATGGCCTTCGCGATCGCATTGGGCATTCCGCTCGGCTTCATGGCGGCGAAGAAATATGGCTCCTGGTTCGACCAGACGAGCCTGGTCGCGTCATTGCTGGGCATCTCGATCCCGATCTTCGTCCTCGGCATCATCCTCAAATACATCTTCGCCGTGCGCCTGCACTGGCTGCCGTCGATCGGACGCGAGGACATCCTTGCGGTGCGCCCGCACCCGACCAACTTCTACATCCTCGACGCGATCATCAACGCCGACCCTGGCGCCCTCTGGGATGCCATCAAGCACCTGATCCTGCCCTCGATTGCGCTCGGCTCGATTCCGCTCGCGATCGTGATGCGCATCACCCGCGCCTCGGTGCTCGACGTCCAGCACGAGGACTATGTGCGTACCGCCCGCGCCAAGGGTCTTCCGCCCGGCGAGGTCGATCGGCGCCACGTGCTGCGAAACGCCCTACTCCCGATCTCGACCATCATCGGGCTGCAGACCGGCCTCCTGCTCTCGGGGGCGGTGCTCACCGAGACGGTCTTCGACTGGCCGGGGGTCGGCAGCTGGCTGACGACGGCGATCGCTAACCGTGACTACCCGGTGTTACAGGGCGGGATTCTCTTCCTCGCCATCGTCTTCGTGCTCGTCAATCTGGTCGTGGACATCTCGTACGCGATCATCAACCCGCGGATCAGGCTGTCATGAGCGTCGCCGAGATAGAGGCTGTCGACATCCAGCTCGAAGGGGCGCCGAGCGGGCTCTGGCGCGAGGCCTGGAGCCGGTTGAGGCGGAACCCCGTCGCCATCATCGGTTTCTGCCTGGTCGCTTTCTTCGTCCTGGTGGCGATCCTGGCGCCCCTGATCGCGCGATATAACCCAAACCCGGCTCACCCAGATCTCGCGCAGGTTTCACCCGGGCACGCTCCCGGTCCTTCGGCGGCTCACTGGTTGGGGCTCGATCTGAACGGGCGCGACGAATGGGCCCGCCTCATCTACGGAACCCGCTTCTCGCTCTTGATCGGCTTTGTGGCGGCGAGCTCCGGGCTCTCGATCGGGCTCGTCCTGGGCTCGATAGCGGGTTACGCGGGCGGTCTCGTCGACACGATCATCATGCGCTGCATGGACATCATGCTGGCGATCCCCGGACTGCTGCTGGCGATCGGGATCGTGGCCATGCTCGGACCGGGGCTCTGGCAGATCATGGTGGCGGTCGGCATCACCAACGTGCCCATCTTCGCCCGACTCCTGCGAGGCTCCGTGCTGGCGCAGAGAGATCAGGACTTTGTGCTGGCGGCAAGGGCGATCGGGGTGCGGCGGCGCGGGATTCTCTTCTCACACATCCTGCCGAACGCGATCTCGCCGGTGATCGTGCAGGGCACACTGGCGATGGCGACCGCGATCATCGACGTGGCCGGGCTTGGTTTCCTGGGGCTGGGGCCGCAGGATCCCAGCACGCCGGAGTGGGGAACGATGCTCACCCAGGTGAACCAGTATCTGCAGAGCGACCCGCTGCTGGCGATCGCTCCCGGCGTGGCGATCGTGCTCGCAGTGCTCGGCTTCAACCTGATCGGAGACGGACTGCGCGAAGCGCTCGACCCGAAGCTGCGTGGCCGTGTCTAAGCGAACTCGTCTCGGAATGAAGACCCGCCGACTGGCTGCGATCGGTGAGTGCGAGGCTAGGACGCAGCGCCTCGTTCGTAGCCAAAGCTACGGGCGAGGCCGAGGACAACGCATCGTGCCGCCGAGCGCGGCCAGACGACGGAGTGCTTCGTTTTGAGCCGAGTTCCTACAACCGCTTCCCCGATCCTCGAGGTGGAGGGGCTCCGGGTCGAGTTCTGGACCTCGCGCGGGACGATCTACGCCGTCAACGACATCTCGTTCAAGGTCGCGCCGGGAGAGATGATGGGCATCGTCGGCGAGTCGGGTTGCGGTAAGAGCGTTACGGCGCTGGCGCTGCTCGGCATCCTGCCGCGCGCGGGCCGGGCGGTCGCCGGCAGCGCCATGTTCGGCGGGCGCGATCTGCTCAAGCTCTCCGATCACGAGCTGCGGAAGATCCGGGGCAAGGAGATCGCGATGATCTTCCAGGATCCGATGACCAGCCTGAACCCGGTGCTGACGATCGGGCGGCAGATCGTCGAGCCGCTCGAGACCCACTTCGGAGTCAGCCGCCACGAGGCGAAGAAACGCGCGATCGAGCTGCTCGACCAGGTTGGGATTCCCGGCGCGAAGGAACGCGCGAAGGACTACCCGCACCAGTTCTCGGGCGGGATGAGGCAGCGCGCCATGATCGCGATGGCGCTCGCCTGCGAGCCCAAGCTCCTGATCGCCGACGAGCCCACCACGGCGCTTGACGTCACCATCCAGGCGCAGATCCTCGACCTCCTGCGCACGCTCGTGAGCGAGCGAGAGACGGCGCTGATCCTGATCACGCACGACCTGGGCGTGGTCGCGGGACTGTGCACGGGCATCGACGTGATGTACGGCGGGATGTTCATGGAGCGGGGCACGGCCGACCACATCTTCAAACGGCCGCGGCATCCCTACACGCTTGGCCTGCTGCAGAGCTTGCCTCGGCTCGACGCGACTCGCAGGGTGAAATTGCACCCGATCAAGGGTGCCCCGCGCGACATGCTGAGCTTCCCCACGGCGTGCCCGTTCCAGCCGCGCTGCCGCTTCGAGGTCGAGCAGTCGCGACAGGAGGTTCCCCAGCTGGTCGAGATCGAGCCGGGCCATTACGTGGCCTGCTTCAACCCTGTGCCGGCCGACGAATGGCAGCGGAGCCGCAAAGGGGAGTCCGGTTGAGCGGTAACGGCGACACGCCCAGCCGTGATGGAAACCTGGTCGAGGTCGAGCGGCTCAAGGTCTACTTCCCGATCAAGAGCGGGATCGTTCTCGACCGCCACGTGGGCGACATCAAAGCGGTGGACGACGTCTCGTTCGAGATCCACCACGGCGAGACGCTGGGCCTGGTGGGCGAGTCGGGCTGCGGCAAGTCGACAGTGGGCCGGACGCTGCTGCGCCTGTACGAGCCAACGGAGGGCCGGATCGTCTTCGACGGCAAGGACATCAGCGAGCTCGGCGCCGAAGGGATGCGCGTCCTTCGCCGCCGCATGCAGATGGTCTTCCAGGACCCCTTCGCCTCGCTCAACCCACGCCACAGCATCTCGCGCATCATCGGCGAGCCGCTTCGGGTACACGGGCTGGCCGGGCGCCGGGCGGCCGGGCGCCGGGCGGCCGATCTGCTGGAGATCGTGGGCCTGCCCAAGGACGCGGCCAGCCGCTATCCGCACGAGTTCTCGGGCGGACAGCGGCAGCGGATCGGGGTGGCCCGGGCACTCGCGCTGAACCCCGACTTCATCGTGCTCGACGAGCCCGTGTCGGCGCTCGACGTCTCGATCCAGGCCCAGATCATCAACCTGCTCGAGGAGCTGCAGAAGGAGTTCTCGCTGACTTACCTGTTCATCGCGCACGACCTGGCGGTGGTGCGGCACATCTCCGACCGGATCGCCGTCATGTACCTGGGCTCGATCGTGGAGATCTCGCCGGCCGCCGAGCTGTACGCGAACCCGCTCCATCCCTACACGATCTCGCTGCTCTCGGCGGTGCCGATCCCCGACCCCGAGGTCGAGCGAGCGCGCAAGCCCCTGCTGCTTGCCGGCGACATTCCGAGCCCGGCCAACCCACCGTCGGCCTGTCGCTTCCACACCCGCTGCCCGTTCGTGCAGCCGACACGCTGCCGCGACGACGTGCCGGAACTACGCCGGCTTGAGCCCGGGCACCAGGTGACCTGCCACTGGGCCGAGCAGATCAAGGCGGGCGAGATCAAGCCACACGAGGTCGAGGTCGTGTTCGTGGAGGCCGAAAGCGCCTCTCACGGCTGGGAGCCACCGCCGGTCTAGAGGCTCGATGCGCGTCGCCTGGAAGCAGGAGGCGACGAAGGAAGCGATTCGCAGGAAGATCGAGCGTAAGGCGCGCCGCGGCGATTGAAGGCTGGTGACCCTATCGGTCGGAAAGCGACCGGCTAGCGAAGTCCGACAACGCCGACCGGAGTAGAGCTGTAGCCGAGGTCGCCGTTTCCGAGCTCTCCGTCGCGGTTGTAACCCCAGCACTTCACCGCGCCCCCGCTGAGAACGGCGCAAGCGTGGTAGCTGCCGGCGCTGATCTTCGTTGCGTTCGTGATTCCGCTGACGGTGACCGGGCTTGTGCTGTCGCTCGTCGTACCGTTACCGAGTTGGCCATGGTCGTTCGAGCCCCAGCACTTGACCGTGCCCACAGCGAGAACGGCGCAGGAATAGTTGTAGCCGGCGCTGATAGCGGCAGCGCCCACGATTCCGTTAACCGAAACCGGAGTCGGGGTGTCCACCTCGCCCCAGCACTTGACGGCGCCGCCCGAGAGCAAGGCGCAAGTGTGACCGGTGCCGGCGGCGACAGCGACGGCTGTCGTGATGCCGCTGACCTCGACCGGCGGCCAGTCGGTGTTGTCGTCCCCGCCGTTGCCGATCTGGTCTTGGTCGTTCGCGCCCCAGCAGTAGATCTTGCCGCTGGCGATGACGGCGCAGCTGTGCTCGTAGCCGGTGCTGATGCTCACGACATCCGTGACCCCGGGGACGGCGATCGGTACGAGGCTGAACAAGCTCGTGAAGGAACCGAGCTGGCCGTCGCTGTTCAGGCCCCAGCACTTGACCGTGCGGTCGGAGAGCAGTGCGCAGGTGTGGTAGCCGCCGGCGCTGACAGCGGTTGCGCCGGTGATTCCGCTGACGCGCACCGGTTTGACGCTGAAGTCATTGTCGTCGTTGCCCTTGTGACCGTGATTCCATGACCCGTCGCCGAGAGCGCCCGCCGCGTTGTTGCCCCAGCAGTAGACGGCGCCGCCCGAGACGACGGCACAGGTGTGTGACGCGTCGCCGCTGACGCTGGTCGCCTGCGGGATGACGCTGGTCGAGACCGGGCTCGCGCTACCTGTCGTTTTTCCGTTGCCGAACTGGCCGGTGCTGTTCAGGCCCCAGCACTTGACCGTGTGGTCGGAGAGCGAGGCGCAGGTGTGGTCGTCTCCAGCGCCGATCGTGGCGGCGTCCGTGATTCCGCTGGTGGAGACCGGAGTCGGGTTGTAGGCCTTCTTGCCGTTCCCCAGCTCGCCCTCACTGTTCGCGCCCCAGCACTTGACCTTGCCACCCGCCAGGATCGCGCAGGCGTGATGTGTGAACTCGCCAATGCCGGTGCTCACGTCTACCGCGTGGGAGATTCCCTTGACCGCGACGGCCGGATAGTGGCCGTTTGTGGTTCCGTCTCCAAGCTCGCCGTGCTCGTTCCAGCCCCAGCACTTGATTTGTCCGTTGGACAGCCGAGCGCAGGCGTACGCGTCACCGGCGCTGATTGCGGCTACCTTCCTCAGCCCGGCGACCAAAACGGGAGTCTCGCTGCCGTCGTAGTCCCCGCTGGCGTTGTTCGCGTTCGTGCCCCAGCACTTGACCTTGTGGGTCGAAAGGACGGCGCAGCTGAGGTCGCTACCCGCGCTGACGGCGACGGCCTTCTTCAAGTCGACGACCATGACGGGCGTGGGACCCGTTTCGTTGCCGCCGTCTCCGAGCCCGGTATTGGGGTCACCCCAGCAGGCGACCCGGCCGCTGGCCAGCAGGGCGCAGGTATGGCTGTAACCGGCGCTAACGGCGACCGCTTTACCGAGCCCGCGAACCAAGGTCGCAGAGGAGCTGTCGCCCTTTGCCCCCTTGCCGAGTTGATCGCTCAGGTCTTGGCCCCAGCACTTGACCTTTCCGTTACTGAGCAGAACACAGGCGTGATACGCGCCGGAGCTGAGGGCGACCGCGTGCGAGACGCCGCGAATGGTTCGTGGAGTTCGCCTGATGTAGTGGCTGTCAATCTCTCCGTCCTCGGTCAGGTGAGCCCAGTCGTAGCCCCAGCACTTGACCTTGCCGCCGCGGATGAGAGCGCAGGTCGTGGAGAAGCCGGCGCCGACTGACAGGGCATGCGAGAGCGCCTTGACCGTAACCGGGGTGGTGCTCGAGGTGAGGGTGCCGTTACCCAGCTCACCCAGGCTGTTGTCGCCCCAGCACTTGACCTTGCCGCCCGAGACCACGGCACAGCTGTGGATATCGCCGGCGCTGATCCGAGCGGCCTTCTGTTTGGGTGTCTTGGCGGCCCTGGATTGGAGCGTCGCGCTACCTGCCCGCGCGCCCGCGCCCGCGGGAAGACCGGCGGCCAACGCCAAGACAAAGACGCCGCCGAACAAGAGGCAGGCGGCGAGCCGGGGGGAAAAGCGCATTATGCGGATCATAAGGCACTTTGGCGATTTGTCTCGGGTCGAGATCGGGCTGGATAGCGGCCTATTATCTGTCTAGTCGAGACGGCGGCCTGATCGTGGGCCACACGGACGAGAAGCCGTCGAAGGGAGCCAGCGATGGCCGTAACGGTGCCAAAGAGATTTCAGCCGATGAAGTGCCGGGCCTGTGAGCGCGTGATCACGCCGAATGCATCGCTAGCCGCGAGCCTCGGTAGGCGCCTGGCCATCGCTTCGCGCGACGACTGCATCTACCGCTGCGAATGCGGCGCGGCCTACTCGAACGCGCGGAAGGAGGACGAGCGCGAGCTGATCGCGGCGAGCCCCGAAGCGAACGTGCCCAAACAGGTGCGCGAGGGGCTGGTCGAGGCGCTCGGCCAGGCCCTGAATCGCAGAGGCAGGCGCAAGAAGCGGATGCAGTTCTGCTTCGAGACCTCCGACGACGCCGTCACCTGGACTGTCATTCGCGGCCTCGAAGAGCAGGGGCGCCTGGACGCGCTGGTCGCGCCGCAGCGCCCGCAGGGCGAGCCGACACTGCTTATCTGGGGCGTCCCGATCAGCGGTCCGCGCGGCGCAGGGATCGCCTCCGCGCTGACCGAGGTCTGCAGCTCGCTGGGCGAGGCGCCGGGCTGGTTCACCGAGCCGGACGTGATCGTCGCCTGGCAAGACCAGCTCGTGTTGGTCGCGTCGAAGTTCCAGAGCGGGAACGAGGTGCGCCGGAAGTTCCGCGGCTTCGAGCGCTACCTCGATCGCCCCGATCTGTTCGCCGTCTCGCCCGACGAGGTCGCGGCCGACGGCTACTACGAGCTGACCCGGAACTGGCGTATCGGCACGGCCCTGGCCGAGAGCCTCGGGATACCCGCTTTCCTGCTCCTCAACCTCGGCCCGCCGGAGAAGATCGAGGTGGACGCCGATCTGTTCGGAGCGCTCGTCGCCCGCTCGCCGGCGCATGACTTCGCGTCGTGCAGCTGGAGCGATGTGCTGGAAGCCGCGCAGCCGATTGAGCCCTGGCTCGATCGGTATGCGTCTGATCGGCACAGGCTTTTGTACTGGCGCTGAATCGGCACACCCCTGCGCTGCTTTCCCGGATAGGTTCGCCAAAATGAGTCTCGAGCCCAGCTCTGGAGAAGTTGCCGTAGCGGCGTCCTCGCGAGAGGCGATCGAGCGCCGGATCCTCATCATTCGCGGACTCCGCGTGATGCTCGATCACGATCTGGCCCGTCTTTATGGCGTTGAGACGAAGGCACTTATTCAGGCGGTAAAAAGGAACGCTCGCCGCTTTCCGCCGGACTTCGCATTCCGACTCTCGGCGGAAGAGAACAGTTTTTTGAGGTCACAAACTGTGACCTCAAACGAAGGGCGCGGAGGCCGTCGCTATCCGCCGTACGCTTTTACGGAGCAAGGCGTGGCGATGCTTTCGAGTGTTTGTGAGAGCCGATTTCGCCAGGCCTGCACGCCCGAGGCGGCCGATCCACGGCGCCAGCGACCGAGAGGCCATTCACCGCACTACCAGTGCGCTTTCGTGACCCCTCGGCCACTGACATCCACGGCTTGACCCCCTCGAACGCACATCCCTACCGAAATCGGCTCTCTTCGGAGCGATCGCGCAGTCGCCGTGAACATCGAGATCATGCGCACCTTCGTCGCGCTGCGGCGGGTGAACGAGGTCCGAGACGCATTACGGTGCAAGCTCGACGAGCTGGAGAGGCACTTCGAGAGCAGGCTCGCCGAGCACGACGCCAAGCTTGCTCAGGTCTTCTCGGTCCTGCGAGAGCTAGTCGCGCCGCCTCCTCCCCCGAAGAAGCGCGCGATCGGATTCACGCCGCCCGAAGGCGAGTAGCCCTTCCGAACTAGTCGAGCTTGGCGCGGGCCTCGCTAGAGGAGAGTCGATTACGACAACAGACGCTCGTGTGAAGAACGTGCCCAACCGCGTCTGAGCTTCCAGCTAATATCCGCGCCGCATCCCCCTGGCCCTGATCCCGACACGGAGGCAGGCCATAGCGCTGAAGGCAATAGAGCGGCGAAAGCCCCTCACGTTCATGTTCATGGCCGCGGTCTGCGCCGCCACGGTCGCCGTCGCCATCTTTCCGACTTCGACCGGGGCGAGCGGGAGCATGCCGGGCCGCTACCCGCGCGAGGGCAACAGGCTGAAGTGCATCTCCACCGGCTACAAGTGCGCGGGCGCGGGCTACCGCTACGCGACCGTAAGGGCCTCCGGCTGGCCCTGGGCCAGATACGGAGGCCCGCAGGCCAGCTACAACTCGGCCGGGCCGCACAACTGCACTCTGTATGCGGCCTACCGGCTGGAGAAGAACGGACTGAAGTTCCCGGGCTGGTACGACAATGCCGGCAGCTGGTACCGGCACGTCTCGCGCCGGCGCGTGAACGGGCGCCCGGCGATCGGCGCGATCGCGGAGTGGAGCACACACGTCGCCTACGTGGAGTCGGTCGGCGCCTCGGGCATCACGATCAGCGACGACAACTACGGCTACGACCGGACGACCAGGCAGACGATCGCCTGGGGAAGCGCTCACTGGCCGCGTCACTTCATCCACTTCGCCGACAAGGGACCGCAGTGGCCGCGCTCCTTCAGAGACGTCATCTTCTCGTCGACGGACTGGGACGGGTCGGTCGTGCGCTGGCTGGTGGATTCGGGCGGGAAGCGGCATTTGATCGCCAGCCCGTCGATCTACCGCTGCCTGAGGAGGCGCGGCGTGAAGAACTACGGGCTCCAGCCCGATCGGATAGTGAAACTGCTGCCCAAGCCCGCTAACCGCCCGGCCTCGTGCCACCCGCGGCGCCAGGCGCGATAGAGGTCGAATCACGCTCGATCGATATGCGTCCGAGCGATGAAGCGAAACAGCGAGCGCTTCCCTGAAGATTTCGCTTTCCAACTAAGCGCTGAAGAGTGGGACAGCTTGAGATGCCAAATTGGCATCTCAAGCGAGGCGCACAGTGGCCGTCGCTTTGCGCCCTACGTCTTCACTGAGCAAGGTGTGGCGATGCTTTCTAGTGTCCTCCGAAGTGAGCGCGCGGTCGGATTCACACCGCCCGAAGGCGAATAAGCCCTTCCGCGCAGAGGCTAGACTCACAATAGATGAGATACCATATTTGGTGTAGAGAAGGATAGGAGCAAGATGGAGCAAGATTTTCTCGCCGAAGTGATCCATGAGCGAAGCGCCAGGAATCCTCGCTTTCCCGCGCTCGTGAAGGCGGCCGAAGAGCGCCGGAAACTTCTACTTGCACTGGCCAAGGAGCGCGAAGCATCCGGCCTCACCCAGACCGAAGTCGCGGCCGCAATGGGCACCTCTCAGTCGCAGGTGGCGCGTCTCGAGTCTGCGAGTGTCGACACGAAGCTCTCGACTATCGAAAAGCTCGCCGCGGTGCTCGGTAAGCGGATCGAATGGCGGATCAGCGATGCGCCTGCGGCGAAGTAAACGGCTTCTCGGTGGTATTCCGGTAACTACGACAGCCCGCTAATCGAGCCTACCGCGGGCGGCCATCAGACCGCCGACGTCTCCGCCCGGCCCGCGCAGGATCCAGGCGAAACCGACCGCGATCGCGGCGCCCACGAGCGGCCCGACGAGGTAGACCCAGAAGTGGTCGAAGTTGGCGAGCGCGAGGTCGGGGCCGAAGGAGCGGGCCGGGTTCATCGAAGCGCCGCTGAGCGGGCTCGACCAGAGCCCGGCCAGGATGATGTAGCCGCCGACGGCGAGCGCCGAGAGCGGGCCGACGTTCTGGGCGCGCGAGGCCGTGCCGAGAATCGTGCTGACCAGGCCGACGGTGAGGGCGAGCTCGGTCAGCAGCGCCTGCCAGTCGGCCATGCCGGCGCCGGGCACCGTCGCGCCGAGCGCCCCGACCTTGCCGTAGGCGGCCCAGAGAAAGAGGCAGGCCAGCGTCGCCCCGACCAGCTGCGCGAGCACGTAGCCGGGAACGCGGCGCCAGAGGAAGTCTCGGCGCAGGGTGAAGGCGAGCGTGACGGCCGGGTTCAGGTGGGCACCCGAGACGGCGCCCATGAAGAGGATGATCGCCATCACCATCAGACCGGGCGCCGCGACCGCAGCCGGGCGGCTGATCGAGCCGGGGCTGAGCGCGTTGACTACAGGGCCGCCGCAGGCGGCGAGCACCAGCAGGAAGGTTCCGAACAGCTCCGCGAACAGGCGCCGCCACTCGACGAGCGGATCGTCGAAGCCGGTCATGCTCGGGGGCTCGAGGGCTAGGAGGGCGGTCCAGGGGCG
>Ga0247847_1000041_pt1 | contig 48173 bp, 47 predicted proteins | sample PFST25metaG_FD_186002 | JGI IMG/M metagenome (GOLD analysis project Ga0247847, IMG submission 186002) | Peat soil microbial communities from Stordalen Mire, Sweden - P.F.S.T25 | ecosystem: Environmental > Terrestrial > Soil > Wetlands > Peat | place: Sweden: Norrbotten County, Stordalen Mire...
GCTCATGGGGCTCAGGTCGTGTCGACGTCTTTGTACAAGGTACGGATGGCGCCATGTATCAAAAAGTGTGGAACGGCTCGTCGTGGTCCAACTGGATCTATCTTGGCGGGTCCCTAACCTCGTCACCCGCTGCGACGTCACCGGGTAGCAGTAGCATCGACGTCTTTGCGCGCGGCACCGACGGCGCCGTCTGGTACAAGGATTGGAATGGCGCGGCATGGTCTAGCTGGCACTCTGCCGGCGGGCAGATTCCTGCCGGTACGGGACCCGCTGCCAGCTCATAGAACGCAGGTCGTGTCGACGTCTTTGCTCGCGGCACCAAGGCGTAGGAGCCGCCCCCACTGAGGGTATCCAATTTGCGTCCTGCGACGACACGACTATCCGCGAAATCGTAGCATCCCCCAAGATATGCGCGCGTGGACGTACTAGGCAGCTGGTAGCTCCATGTCGGGCAGCTGGAGCCCGCTGTGGGAGGTCGTGAACTGTACTGCATGCAAGAGAGCTTGTACCGATCGACCGCTCGAAGAATTAGCTGAGCGCTTGAGACTGCAAAAGCCTTTAGGTAGCACCCCCGCATTGAAGCTGGTCTTCGGGATCTCCCCCGTTGTGGTTGCAGTCGGCAAACCACCTCTTCTGCCGCATGCGGCTAAAAAGCCGGGGGTCCGGAGCCATTGATATGACCTCGGTAGCTTGACATAGTGTTGTCTCTAGAGGGTACGTGGTGTTGCGGAAGTAAGGAAGCGCGAAGCGACAGAACAGCTTCCCGCTGTTTGGTGCTTCGTTTTTAGCTCTTTTAGAGTAAAGCCTCATTTTGGGCGCCGTCGGCGTCGATCGTGCACTGAAGAATGTAGCAGCACGAAAAAAGCTAATTAGATCGATGGAGGCGGAAAAAAATGGGGTGACGGCATAAGAACAAGAGCAGCCATGACGATCCGAGCGATTTGTTTGGGTTTCTTATTGATGATGTGGCTGGATATACGGCGTCATTAGCGACGTCAAATCCAATCATCACAATAACACCCAAGATACTCAAGAATTGCAAGTAACATACATCCAACGAAACTCCTACATATTGGGCACCTTGTCTTCCGTATTCTCCCATTTCCTTTCAGTCTCTCCACGTTCGAAGAATCGAGCATCGTGAACAGGCCTATCCCCAATTTTTAAGCTCTTCATCCTTATGTTGAGCTTTAAACGCACAGATGTTTCAGCAGCGTCAGCACTCCAAAAGAAGAAAAACCCGCTAAGAAGAGGAGGCATCAGGTAAGCGGCTGTGACGAAGGCGGTGGGAAAGCGGGGGATCAAACGAACGTCTGATTCGAATGTAGTCATTTTTTGACAATTTAAACAGGATAGCACAGTTTCTCTGTCACATTTCAACCGCAACTTTTATCGTATCTTATCACACGCTTTTAGCCGCTATGCTCTTGTGAGGAAGTTATGCGCGTAAACCAAATAATTCCATTTTCTGTAGTCATACTCCTTATAACAGTCTCATTTGCAGGCATTGCAGCTGCTGCTGCTCCATCGGAAGTCGGAGCGATAGGTACGCAGCTCAACGCGACTGCTAGCGTCACCACAGCTCCAGTCAACACGAACTTCACGATTAACGGAACGCTGAGCGTCACCGGCGGCACCGGGATCCCAGTCGCCACCATCCAGCTCCAGAACTCCACCGACAACACCACGTGGACGAACGTCACGACCGTCGCGACGAACGTGACCGACTCGAACGGTAATTACCATTTCAGTAACAACGAGTCAGTCGCAGGCACCTACTACTACCGCACGACCTACGCGAGCTACGGCCAGTACTACGCGAACGCGACAAGTAACGTCGTCAGTGTCACCGTCACCAACGTTACTACGCAGCTCACCGCGGTTGCCACTCCCACCACAGCTCCGGTCAATACGGCGCAGTTCACGATTAGCGGAACGTTCAGCAACGCTACGTCCAGCGCCGCGATCCCAGGCGCCACCATCACTCTCCAGAGCTCCACGGACAACAAGACGTGGACACCGAACGTCGCCGCGACCGTGACCGACTCAAGCGGTAATTACTCGTTCAGTCAAAGTGAGTCAGCCCCAGGCACCTACTACTTCCGCACGACCTACGCGGGCAGTCCCACCTATACAAACGCCACGAGCAACGTCGTCAGTGTCACCGTCACCCCGATAGCTACGACGCTCAATGCGACTGCTAACGTCAGCACAACTAATGTTAATACGACCTTCACGATTAACGGAACGCTCAGCGAAAACACGTCCGGCAACGGGATTGCAGGTCAAATCATCACCCTCCAGATCTCCACGGACAACGTCACGTGGACGAACGTGACGACCACAACAACCAACTCGTCGGGCTTCTACCAGTTCAATCTGAGTGAGCCAGTTGCAGACCACTACTATTACCGCACGGCCTATGACGGCAACATCGTATACAGCAACGCCATAAGTCTCGTCGTGACCGTGCAAGTGGGGACACAGACGACGCTCACCGCGACTGCTAACGTCACCTCAACTAAGGTTAATACGCCCTTCACGATTAGAGGAACGCTCACCCAAACTATCTCAGGCACCCTGCTCGGCCCAGATTACAACATCACCCTCCAGCAGAACGAGAGCGGCACGTGGACGAACGTCGCGACGACCTCGACCGATGCGAACGGTAATTACTCGTTCAGTCAGAGTCAGTCAGTCCCCGGTACATATCAGTACCAAACGATCTACGCGGGCAACGGGAACCTCAGCGCAGCGACAAGTACCGTCGTGAGCGCGGGAGTGGGCACTACGAATCTCACCGCGGCTGGTAACGTCACCGCAACTGAGATCAATACGAACTTCACAATTAGCGGAACGCTTAACACCACCCTAGTCCCCGATCCTCTGATTCCCGGGGTAGCAAACGCCACCATCACCCTCCAGATCTCCACGGACAACAAGACGTGGACGTCCGGACCGACGACCGTGACCGACGCGAACGGTAATTACACGTTCAATCAGAGTGAACCGACCCTCAACACCTACTACTTCCGCACGACCTACGCGGGCAATAGCACCTACGGCAACGCGACAAGTAACGTCGTAAGCGTGCTAGTGAACACTGTAGGTACTACGCAGCTCTCAGCGGTTGCTGCTCCAGAGATAACCCCAGTCAATACGAACTTCACGATTAGCGGAACGCTCAACGACACGTCCGGCACCCCGATCTCAGGCGCCGTCATTACCCTTGAGAACAACTCCACCAGCGCGCCCATTGGGAATACCACGACGACCGACGCGAACGGTAATTACTCGTTCAGTCACAATGAGTCAACCCTAGGCACCTGGTACTATAAAACGGCCTATGCGGGCTACAACAATGGCGCCATCGCCAACAGCACGAGCAACCCCGTAAATGTCACCGTCACCAACGTTACTACGCAGCTATCCGCGACAGCTAACGTCACCTCAACTAATATCAATACGCCCTTCACGATTAGCGGAACGCTCAATACCACCAACGGCACCACGCCCGGCCCGATCACAAACGCCACTATCACCTTCGAGAACACCACCGGCGCGATCATTGCGACGACCGTGACCAACGCGAACGGTACTTACGCGTTTAATCAGAGTAAGCCGCTCATCGGCATCTACCACTACCTCACGACCTACGCAGGCAACACGACCGACTTCTACGCGAACGCGATAAGTAACGTCGTGACCGTGCAAGTGGCGTCACCTACGACGCTCACCGCGACTGCTAACGTCACCACAACTGGAGTCAATACGCTCTTCACGATTAACGGAACGCTCAGCACCACGTCAGGCGTACTCACAGGTCAAACCATCGCCCTCCAGCAGAACGAGAGCGGCACGTGGACGACCGTCGCGAATACAACGACCGACTCGAACGGTAATTACACGTTCAGCCAAAGTGAGTCAGTCAAGGGCACCTATCAGTACCACACGACCTACAATGGCACTAACTTCATCCGCCCTGCGACAAGTAACGTCGTGAGCGTGAACGTGACCTCAGTTCCACTGACCCCCACCACCCTCACCGCGACTGCTAACGTCACCACAACTGGAGTCAATACGCCCTTCACGATTAGTGGAACGCTCAGCAACGCTACGTCCAGCGTCGGGATCGCAGGGCAAAGCATCGCCCTCCAGAGCAACTCCACCGGCAACTGGACGACCGTGAATACCACAACGACCGCCCCGAACGGTAGTTACCTGTTCAGTCAGAGTGAGGCAGTGGTAGGCACCTACTACTTCCAAACGACCTACGCGGGCAATGCCTTCTATAACAGCACCACGAGCAACACGGTGAGCGTGAACGTGACACCGCCCGTAGTCACGCCCACCTCGTCACCTGCCATAGTCGACAGCCTTTCCCTATTTGTGCGCGGCAGCGACAACGCCATATGGTATAAGACCTGGAATGGCGCGACGTGGTCGAACGCGACGTCTCTCGGCGGGAATTGCACATCGGCACCCGCTGCGACGTCGCCGAGCAGTGGTGTGATCAACGTCTTTGTACAAGGCACCACCGGCACTGTCTATGAGAAGACTACCACGAACAGCGGGACAACTTGGAGCGGCTGGACGTCTCTCGGCGGTGTTCTGGCAGCTGGTTCATCACCCGCTGCGACGTCACCGAGCAGTGGTGTGATCGACGTCTTTGCGCAAGGCACCACCGCCGCAGTCTATGAGAAGACCTCTTCGGATAGTGGGGCGACTTGGAGCGGCTGGACATCCCTCGGCGGTGCTCTAGCAGCTAATTCGGGACCCGCTGCGACGTCATCAGGTAGTGTGACGTACGTCTTTGTGCACGGAACCGACAACGCCGTCTGGTATAAGACCTGGAATGGCGCGGCATGGTCTAGCTGGCACTCCCTCGGCGGTGCTCTAGCAGCTAATTCGGGACCCGCTGCGACGTCACCGAGCAGTGGTGTGATCGACGTCTTTGTACAAGGTACGACCGGCACCGTCTATGAGAAGACTACCACGAACAGCGGGACAACTTGGAGCGGCTGGACATCCCTCGGCGGTGCTCTAGCAGCTAATTCGGGACCCGCTGCGACGTCTGAGAGTGGTCAGGTATACATCGCTGCGCTCGGCACCGGCAACGTCCTCTGGTGGAAGACTACCACCAGCAGCTGGATGTCCGTCGGCGGTATATAACATCGTCGCACGGCTCTAGACACAAACCGGGCGGCTCTACGCCGCCCTCTCTCCTTTTTTTCTTGCCTTCACTTTCAGCCCCCTTGCCGTGTGGATTACATGTCGGGCAGACGCACCTTTGTGCACACATCAGCGTCGCTAAACACAACGTACGCGCGTACGCGAAGAAGTGATAAAGAACTGTTTTTGCGTGGCATACATCCTGTCGAAAACGGGCAAAGATTAACCCAATGAGGGTATTGTCAGAGACTCAGCTGCCCACTAACTATCCAAGGCGGTAAACTGACAAAATCAGCTTAAAATCGCACGCGTTAATTTCGATTAGTATAGTTTTAGAAATTATAATGAAGGATATTACCAATTACCGGGAAAAGCCACACGTTGATGTTGCTACTCGAAGCAGCGTCCGCGCGTAGCATCCGGGACTATGTCATTATAACTGTGTTATGGCGGATCGGCATGAGCGTTGACGAACTGTGACACATCCAACCAGCGCTACGTGATCTCCTGCACTGCAAGCGTCCTACCTAGCGTTTTCGCAAGAAGCTGTGATAGCGCCGCGGCAAGTGGCTTTTTTACTAAATCAAGCGAGAAGCCTCCTTGCGAAAGCTAGGGGAGGAGTCACGTATACTGTGCACATAGTTGAGAATTAGAAGTGAGCTCTCTCGTCAGCAGTTAATCTACAAGCAGAAACTACTTTTGCGTTATTCGACGCATTTAACCGGAAACACTTAACTTCTGACGGTCTCGTTTTACGTATTACGTCATTTTCTGTACTGAAAACGTGATATCGGATGCAGCGTGAGTGGGACTCATACGAACTGGAAACGATCGGAACCATTCAACACATCATAAACCGCATGGCCACTAATTCGATCATTATCAAAGGATGGACTTTGGCTGTGCTCGGTATAATTCTGTTGCTGAGCGGCACGTGGTATCAAGCGCTTATTGCAGTCTTCGCTGTGCTCATTTTTTGGTATCTAGACGCCTATTTTCTGCGGCAAAAAAAGACGTATAGGGTATTGTACGACGAGATTGTCGACAATAAGCTCAACATAGGCGACGAGTTTTTCGATATAAGGACTGCTCGGTGCGAGGCCGGTATAGAAGTACCGAGATCAAGCAAATTAATGCTCTCAAAAACGTTGCTCATTTTTTATGGCTCCATTTTGACATTGACGTGTGCCTGCGTCGCAATCTTGTCTGCCCTGTAATACGGGAGGTAGCCCGGCAAGTTGTTGTTGAGGCCGTGTAAAATGGCAGGGGGCATAGTTGCAGTCGACTGAGGTTTTTAATCCGGTGAAAATAGCATCGCGGGAGAGCCTGTGAAATGCCTTTCGCAAGCTCGATGTGTGACGTTACCTGTGGTGTTGTACCATGGTGCGGACGCTCGCGAAAACGTAAAGGGCGGCGCCTATGGTCAAAAGGACGTACCCCACCACCCTGAGTGGCGTGAAAGCCAGTAAGAGTCCAGCGACGACGACGACAAGGATAATCAGGGCCGTCTTCTGTGTTATTGTTCCTTTGACGTCGAGAGGGGTTGGCATGATGGACTTCACAGAACTGAACTCCCCACAGTTTGAAAAAGCTTACGAAGATTGCCGCCGAGCAAAAAGGCGGGCCGCGGCGAAAGACGGTGAGGTAACTTGTGCGAGAGAAGAAAGACTGACAAAAGTGCCCATTTAGCGTAACACAAACGATGTAATGTCATCTCGAGCGGTACGCACACAAGTCTGCTCAGAAAGCGAGCGTTACTTAAAAGAAGATGACGACCTGATTCGCTTATCGTTAAAAAACCGGTGCGTCAAAATGAAATCACTCTGGAAAGGATCAATAGCGTTTGGACTGGTGAACATCCCGATAAAACTCTACTCGGCAGTCGAACAGAAACCACTCAAAACACGGCTCTTGCACAAGGACAAGCTCTCACCGATTCGTTACAAAAAATGGTGCGACGCGTGCACACAGGAAGTGTCCCAAGACGAGATCGTGAAGGGGATCGAGGTCTCGCCAGACGAATATGTGGTCATTAGTGACGACGAGCTTCGGTCTATCAGACCTGAAAAATCTACGTGGATAGAAATCGTGGAGTTTGTTCATTCCCATCAAATCGACCCGATTTATTTCAACGCGCATTACTACGCGGGCCCGGAACGCCCAAAGGACAAGACATATTTCCTGTTCAGAGATGTGCTCCAGCAGACCGCCGAGACCGCGATCGGCAGGTTTGTTATGCGGGAAAAGGAACACGTTTGTGCGATCGAGGCGTACAGGCAGGGGCTGCTGCTGACAACGCTGAATTATAACTATGAGATACGGGACATTATGCAGGTCGATGGGCTTGATGAGCCGCCGCAGCTCTCACAGGTCGAGATGGATCTCGCGCGACAGCTCATAGGCCAGATTACGGTCGATGAGTTTGACATGACCAGATTTCACGATACCTTCGAGGAGGATCTCAAGGAGCTCGTCGAGAGAAAAGCACGCGGAGAAACGATCGCGATCCACAAGAGGGAGTATCCCCGCACCACAGAAGAGAACCTTGTTGAAGCACTCAAGGCAAGCCTGAAATGATGCTCGCCGCCACTGGCACAAAAGAGATTCTTACGTCTACTGAGTATATCTTTGAGCCTAAGCTGGACGGCTACAGGGCGCTCTGCGAAAAAAAGGCAGGAACGCTTCGCTTCACGTCACGAAACAATAGGGACATCACGCGCGAGTTTCCCGAACTTGCGTTTGGCGACCTCATCAAGGCTGACTGCGTGCTCGATGGAGAGATCGTGATCTATGACGAAAAAGGGAACCCGTCGTTCTCGCTGCTGCAGGGACGGAAGCACCAGCGCCGGCCGCCTATGTACGTCGCATTTGACGTGCTCGAACTGGAAGGCAGGGACCTAAAAACGCTGCCGCTGTCAGCGAGAAAACGGCTGCTTTCGGAGGTCGTCCAAGAGGGGAGAAACCTGCAGACAATGCCCAGCACGGATGACGGTGAGCGACTCTGGGACGTGGTAACCGCGCGCCATCTGGAAGGGGTGATGGCAAAGAAAAAGGAAAGCGTCTATGTTACCGGACGGTCGCACGCCTGGCTTAAAATCAAGGATGAGAAAACCGTCGATTGCGTCATCATCGGATACCTCACGAAGACACGGGCGATAGCGTCGCTGGCGCTCGGGTTATACGACGCGGGGAAACTCACCTACGTCGGCCAGGTGGGCACGGGCTTTAGCGAGTCCCTCCTAGGCGAGCTAGCGAAGGAGCTCGTTCGCGCACGCAGCGACGTCGCCGTTCCGAAGAATGTGCAGCTAGTTATACCCGATAAGGTGTGTGAAGTCAGGTATTTGCAGTACACGAAAGATAATCGACTAAGGGCGCCAGTCTTCGTAAGGATGCGGGACGATAAGCCTGCCGAAGAGTGCACGATAGACCAGGTGCGTAGCGGTGCTTGACGAGTACCGGAAGAAACGGGACTTTGCGAAGACGGGTGAGCCTGAGCCTGACGAATTGCAAAGCGAACAGTCGGTGTATGTAATACAGAAGCATAACGCCAGGCGGATACATTTTGATTTTCGGCTTGAGCGCGACGGGGTTCTTAAGAGCTGGGCGGTGCCTAAGGGGCTGTCAGACGACCCACAGGACAAAAGGCTTGCAATCAGGACTGAGGATCATCCCGTTGCCTACGCCGAGTTTTCCGGCGAGATACCTAAGGGCGAATACGGTGCGGGGACGGTTGAAATATGGGACAAGGGAAAATTCGTCAACATTACGATAAAAGACGGAAAGGTACAGCCTCTTGATGAGGCGTTAGAAAAGGGCCATTTCGTGATCTACCTGAAAGGTGACAAACTGAACGGGACCTACGCATTCACTCGCCTCGACAACGACTGGATAATCGTCAAGAAAGCGGAGGAGCATCGCCCGAGCGACGAGATCGACGTCGGTGGGCGCCGGATCCACGTGACGAACCCCCAAAAGGAGCTTGATACGGGGATCCCAAAAGCTGCTCTCGTCGAATACTATCGAGATATCGCGCCGCTGATGCTGCCCCATATAGAAGATCGGCTCATCTCCATGTTTAGGTTTCCCGAGGGGGTCAGCGGCGAGAAGTTTTTCCAAAAGAATATGCCCGACTATTTTCCTGATTGGCTTGAGAGCAAGTGTCTCACGCATAAACTTACTACGACCTGTTATGCGATCGTTAAAGATGAAGCGGGCATCGTGTACCTTGGCAATCAGGTCATCGTTCCCCACATTATGGTGACGAGGGCCGACAGGCCGGAAATTCCCGACAAAATGATATTTGATCTGGATCCTTCGCTGCCTGATTTACCGTCGCTTCGGTCAGCCGCACTTAAACTGAAGGGCTTTCTTGAATCGTTGGGGTTTAAGCCTTACGTGATGACCACCGGGGGAAGGGGGTACCACATCGCGGTGCCCATCACGCGGGAGCTTGACAACCATGGCGTGAGGGAATTCGCCGTGAAAATAGCGCAAACCCTCGCAAAAAGTGACGCAGCACTGACTACGGAGCTTGGCAAGGAGAGGAGAAAGGGGCGCATCTTCATCGACGTCAACCGGATATCTGCGATGCAGACTTCGGTGGCACCCTACGCAGCCCGATCTGAGCCAGGGCTTCCCATAGCAAGCCCGTTTGTCTGGGACGAGCTGCCTAACATCAGCCCAACCTCGTACACTATCAGGAATTATCCCAAAGAGGATGCGTGGACTGACTTCTTTGTTAACGCCGTCTCGGTAACGGATGTGATCAAGTGGCTCGCGTAAAGCACCTGTATAGCCTGCGATTCGTCGGATCAAAATGAATCTTGGACTTCATAGGCCAAAGCAGTCTTGCTCAGCGCGCAGAAATGCAGAGGTGATGTGGGGTGGAGACGAAATTAGAAGGTGCTTTTTTTGCACCGCGTCGCAACGTAGGGTGTCAGAGATGACGTCGGCGCCGGCGGCGGAAAGTAGTTCAATGACGCTGGAAACATGTTATTTATGAAGTGGAGTCTGGTAGCCGTTACTTTGATCACCGTCTTCTTCTTGGTGCTCAGCATTGCGGCGGGCAATGCTCTTTTGTCGTGCCAGGTGTAGTCAAAAACGAACCGCAGTGGTTAAACTCTGCAACCTGCATACATGACCTTATGAAAACGCTCATCGTATGCGTGTCAGAGCACCACGGGAACACGAAAAAGATCGCCGGTGCGATGGCAGCGGTCCTCGACGCCGAGGTCAGCCATCCTGATGACGTGAACGTCGAGGCACTTGGCGATTATGATCTCATTGGGTTAGGTTCAGGAATCGCATTTGGAAAGCACTATCAGCGTTTGCTCGAGTTTGTTGACGCGCTTCCCGCGCTTCATGCTGATACATTTGTGTTCTCAACGAGAGGGGCATCCCGTGGAGGGTCGCACCACGCTGCCTTAAAAAGTAAGTTAGAAGCAAAGGGATTGACCGTCGTTGGAGAGTTCTCCTGCCGCGGGTTTGATACTTATGGGCCGATGAAACTCATTGGCGGGATAGCTAAAGGAAGGCCGAACGAGCAGGACTTACGCGACGCCGAGCAATTTGCGAAAGCTCTTGAAAGAGGCTGACCGCAGATGCCGTGGACTTGCACGTATCAGCATTTTCGCCACTACTGTGCTAGACGGCTAGTCACGACAAGTAATCGCAGGTTATGAATGCTCGCGACCTCAAGCGCAAGCGCTGACATGAGGATGAAAAGATGACGCCCAAGAAAAAAATACTGTTCCTCTGCACGCATAACGCAGCGCGATCGCAGATGGCAGAAGGGTTCATCAACGCTAGGCATGCTGACCGGTATGAGGCACAAAGCGCGGGAAATGAACCCACCGAGGTGCACGCATGCGCGATCGAAGTGATGGCTGAGCTGGGCATCGATATTAGCTCGCACCGGGCAAAGTCGCTGGACGAGTTTGACGACCTGACCTTCGATTACGTTGTGACGCTATGTGCTGACGTGCAAGAGAGTTGTCCTATTTTTCCAGGCGGGAAGAAGTATCTCCATCACGCCTTTAACGATCCCGTGCCAAATGCCGGGGAAGGCGCACCGTGCGCATCTTTTAGGCGCGTGCGTGACCAACTCAGGGAGTGGCTTGAGTCAACGTTTGACCGACACTAATCTACGCACTCACGTGATCACCGTTTGATATTTGCCTAGGTTGACGCTTCTTTTTGCTAATATCCATATTATTCTGATTTATCAGAAAAGTTTAAATACACTGATAATCATACTATTGTGTAGAGTTCTATGACAGAAGAAGCCTCATGTTGTGCGCGCGGCGATGCGGGCAAGAATAGTTGCAAGGTTGAAGCGGTTGTGAGCGTTGACGAGCGGGGGCAGATGGTGCTGCCCAAAGAGCTGCGCGACCGTGCCCAGATACGGGCAGGGGACAAGCTGGCGGCCGTCAGCTGCGAGCGCAACGGCGAGGTCTGCTGCATCTCTTTGATCAAGGTCGAGGAACTCTCGGCAACGGTCAAGGGCTTTTTAGGCCCTATTTTTAAGGATACGCTCTAGTACAGGAGTGAATTGTTATGGAAGAGGAGAATGTAAAAGGCGCCGTCAGAGACGCCTACGCGAAAGTGGCAAAGAATGAGCCACGCAGTTTCGCCGTGAATAGTTGCTGCGGCGGGAGCACCAATTTTGTGAGTGACATCAGCTTGGCAGTGGGCTACAAGAAAGAAGACCTGGACTCAGTGCCAGAAGGGGCAAATCTTGGCCTTGGCTGCGGCAATCCCACCGCATTGGCCTCGCTGAAAAAAGGCGAGACGGTGCTTGACCTTGGTGCGGGCGCGGGCTTTGATTGTTTCCTCGCTGCCAATATCGTCGGCGTTGACGGACAGGTAATAGGCGTTGATATGACCCCGGAAATGGTCGACAAGGCCCGGTCTAATGCGCGCAAGGGTGACTATAAAAACGTCGATTTTAGGCTCGGAGAGCTGGAGCATCTCCCAGTAGCAGACAACTCAGTTGATGTTCTTATCTCAAACTGCGTGATCAACCTTACGCCTGACAAGGCTGCGGTCTTTAACGAAGCGTTCCGTGTGCTGAAACCCGGGGGGCGGTTTGCTGTTTCTGACATCGTTTTGCTTAAGGAGCTTCCTGAACCCGTGAAACAGTCAGTTGCCGCGTATGTTGGCTGTCTTTCGGGGGCTGTTATGAAAGAAGCCTACTTGGAAACTATCCGCGCTGCCGGGTTTGAGAAGGTCAAGATCGTTGATGAGATTGCACTCGCTTCCGGGTTTGAGGGCGTAGAGATCGTTGATGGGTCTCCACTCTCGGTAGATTGCTTCGCAAACGACCCTACCGTACAAACTGTCAGGAGCAGCCTAGGCCTGACGCCTGAAGAGTTGGATGATGTTGCAAACGCTGTGAGAAGCATAAAAGTGGCGGGAAGGAAGCCTTAAGCCGCTGTTGTCGGCCATTAGGAATCGGTAAGATGGTAACAGGTTCAGCTCCATTAATGAGTCCTCGTGGTTCACACGGTCCGCTTTTAAGTTCTGATAAGATGATATCTTGTCGTTAGCCCTGACCCCTTTTTTCTGTGAGCCGGGTCCGCGCATCACCACAGCCGACAAGGCATTCATCAGGGTCTAGCCTGCGCGGCACAAGTTCGATAATCTCAGGCTCACCCCTCTTATGCCAGCTGCAATATTTTCGACAAGCAAAGCCCGCATATCTCGCTCGCCGTCGCGTCAAGCACGAACAGGTAGGGATGCTCCTTGCCGTCCGGCCACACTTCGAGTCCGTTCTCATAGACGTGAAAACTGGCGATTTTCTGCAACGGCACGCTCAACGGCTTGTGCCCCGCGAACGGGTTTAAAAATAGGCGTTGATTGCTGACGATCAACTCGCCGCGCGACGTTTCAAGCAACTCGTCGTGTTTGACGACATGCCCGCGCGATTGGCCCACGCGATAGCGTACGGGAAAGCCCCCCACCTTGATCGGGAGCGGGATCGAGACGCCGTGACTCGCTCCCGAATAGCCGAGGTTGACCGTTTTGACTTCCTTGAGCACCGTCGCGGTTCGATAATGCGCCGTCTCGCCTTTTTTCATAATCGCGTCGGTAACCGTGATAACCGGGAGTTCTGCGCCTGCATACGGGGCTATGGCTGCGTCTTGCGCTTTCAATGCTTGCTCGTGCGCTAATCGTTGTCGGCAACCGTTACACAGGCCGTCGGCTGTGTGTTCTAAAAAACCTAACTTATGCCCGCACTCTTTGCAATATGTCATTTTCGCCTCCTTCTCGAGAGCGCTCAAGGCCTCGTGCGTAGATCTCAGTTCTGTTTCCATTCGGCTTAACATGTGCGCTAGGATCTTCACCCCCACGCGCTTTACCTCTGGTCTCGCGGGCAGATTTTTATAGCGGGAGGAGCTCGTACGCTTTGGGAGGGCAAAATGGCGCAACTGAAGTTTCGAGTATCGGCGCAGGTGAGCAGCGATAACTTGTCAGCAGTCAAACCGGTTCTTGAACAGCTTATCGCCGAAAAAGGGATTATTAGACAAACAGATCAAGGATTCGACGTTGAGGCAGAGCTTGAGGGAGAAAGCGCGCGAGATCTCAACCGCATGATCCTTTCCGCGTTGCGGCGAGCTGAGAAGCGAACGAGGATTCGCGCTGAATGGACATCGGGCGACACTGTCGAGAAGTTCTTTGACTACGGTTCTAAAGGGACTCGAAAAGTGTAAGGTACTAAGGCTGCTGACATCGCGCTTCGAGTTGTGAGATGTTGTCCAGTTCTGGGTCGCTTACGACCGTGGCGAGTGCACGTGTCGGCAAGCGTATTGTCAGCCCGCCGCGCCGTTGAAAGCGTTTCGCAACGTAAGGGCGCTCTCGTAGGACTACTGCCGACGACGACCGCGAGGCTAAGGCCGCTGACCAAAAGGATTATATGACCGCCTTTTCATGAGCCGATAGTGGTTGTTGACATGGTAGTGCTGATCGATGCGAGGCGTGCGTGCAGTGTGGTACCTGTGTCGAAGAGTGCCTGGGCGCCACTAATTCATGGATGAGGTACTAGTGGTAAGCGCGGAGGACCGCGTCAACCGTGGCACCTGCGTTGATCTCTGCCCATCCGGAGCAATCGCGTGAGCGTGAGGTGAGATATGTCTAAGTTAATACAAGTCGGCGTGCTTGGGGCCACCGGTGCCGTCGGGCAGCGATTCTGCCAACTCCTTGAGGCACATCCGTGGTTTGAGGTCGGAGCGGTCACTGCCTCCGAGCGAAGCGCAGGGAAATACTATAAGGACGCGGTCGATTGGCGGTTAAGCACGCCACTACCCGAAAACATAGGCGACCTTCGCGTGATTTCGACACGCTCAACCGACATGCCTGACGACGTGAAACTGGTTTTTTCATCCCTTCCGGCCGATATAGCAGAAAACGTTGAAGCGGATTACGCCGGCGACGGCTTCGGGGTTTCGAGCAACGCCGCCTCGTACAGGATGTTCGATGACGTGCCCCTCCTCATACCTGAGGTCAACAAAGACCACGCGAAATTAATCGACCTGCAGAAAGCGCAGCGCGGCTGGGACGGTTTCATCGTCACCAATCCGAACTGCTCCACTATTATGCTCGTCATGACGCTTAAACCGCTCATGCAGCTGGGGCTCACCGACGTCAAGGTCGCGACTTTGCAGGCGGTTTCCGGCGCCGGCTACACCGGCGTCTCGTCGATGGCCATCCTCGATAATGTCGTCCCGTACATCGGCGGAGAGGAGGAGAAGATGCAGACCGAGACACCGAAGATTCTCGGGGCGTTCAACGGCACGAAGGTCGACAACGCGCACGTCACTGTCAGCGCGATCTGCAATCGGGTCCCGGTGATCGACGGACACACCGAGTCGGTGTGGGTGGACGTTGACGCGCCCCCTGAGGAGGTAAAGCAGGCCATGGCCTCGCTCCCGCCCCTGAAGGGATTGCCATCTGCCCCCGAACGACCCGTAATCGTCAGAGAGGAGGATGATCGGCCACAGCCTCGGCTTGATCGTGACGCTTATGCTGGAATGAGCGTTTCTGTTGGCAGGGTCAGGCGCGACGTTGTCAAGGGCACCAAGTATACGCTTATGGGCCATAACACCGTGAGGGGGGCCGCAGGAGCTTCGATCCTCAACGCGGAGATGCTCGCTGCTGAAGGATTCCTCAAAAAGGGGTGAGGGTAGCGCGGCCTGGCGGTGGCTGATAGCACCGTCAGTTTGTCACCGGAGGATACCATGAAAATATACATCAGAGAGCGGCTGGATCTAGGAACGGGCGAAAAAAGCCCTGGTTTCGGGTTGTCGCAGTAGCAGGCGAGGCGCTGCACCTGTTACGCAGGCCATCTGCGGAAGATCGAACTAGAACAAATCGCAAAAGACGTAGGGGCCGACATCGTCTACTTGGAGCCTGTGCCTGAGGACTTGAAAAGGGAGTAGGAGCGATCCTGGTATCCCAGTCGGGGAAAGGACTTCGTAGAGGGGGGGCGCATTCGCCGCTCGGGCACACTGCGCGCGGCGATCTGCGTGATGCGGCTTGGTGAAAATAAAGCGACAGGCCTTTATTTACGGTCGGCACAGTAGAGGTACTACTGTTGGAGTGATATAATGGCTGAATTGACCACAACACAAGCTGAAGAAATATTGGCAACGCACAACTTAATTGACCGGGGCGGCGCGCAAAAAGAGGCCGAGGGAATTCGATTTCGATTGTTCTCCGTCGGCACCCAGAGCAATCTTTTGATTGAGGTTGGTTCGGATAGGGGGATCCGGGTCTTGCTGTCAACAAAGATGGAACCTATCGTCGAACGGCTTAAGGGAAGTGGTGACATCGTCGTAGATGAGTCCAAGGACTTCTCGCTTGCTAAGGACGAGGCGGTCAAGTTTGAGATCGAGCGCCGAGGGGAGCCGTATTGGTGGGTGTACAAGGTCGGGGACTATACTGAAGCGACGCTTCTCAAGGCCATCGAGATGTACGAGACGATGATGGGCTGGGGGGAGGAGATTACCGCCCCCGCGCCGCCGCCTGCTTCATAGCCAAGATACGCGCATTGTTAAGCACAAATGATCGTATGTAGTGCTTTTTGAGCCAATTGCGGCCACGGTTTGTTTAGCAGGGCCCGCGGCGCGCAATAACCTTAATATACGAACGTGTGCTAGGGTAACCTGCGGGCTCGTGGTCTAGCTGGTTATGACATCGCCTTTACACGGCGGGGATCAGGAGTTCGAATCTCCTCGAGCCCACTTCTATTTTTGATTCGGAGGCTGGAATCGTGCCGGATGATGAGCACGACGAGGATGAAAAGTTGCACAACTCCATATCTACATGAAGTACTGGAGAGACGTCGACCTCACGATTTAGCCTGAACAATTTCGTTTGCCTGTACCTCTGCTTAGCGTGAGCGAGGAAACGCGTCCTCAAAGGTGAATTGCCTATTGCATAGTTCACGGTAGAGCGACAGTGCTTCCTGCGGGCTGACTGGCACGATCTAAGGTTCCTCATCTTCAGTAAAGAGCGAGGCGGTAGTCTAGTACTTGAAATATGACCCTGCTGGCGTTCGATACAGGTCGAAGACCCGTTGGCCTTTCAGGGCTTCGATACCCAAAGGGGCTTCGTGGCGTGCGAGCAGTACTGCCGTTCCTGTATCATACACCTCGCCGTGAAACGCTTGATTCATAAGATATCCAGGTGAAAGAGTGCGTTAATATGTGTGGGAAACAGCCCGAAAGTTTTCAGCGGCGGCTGTGTAATGCTTTCCGCTCTGAAATATTAGGCGACGTGCTTGGTGCATTGGCAAGCGTGTTTGCCCACGTTTGCGATTAGGATTAATCTATCTAAAGAGCTACGGCTTGACTCGCAGCGTTTCAGGTCTTTCGTGGCAGGAGCACGTGTAGAAGTTTACATGAAGTATTGGGCGGATGTGCGGTTAGCGTGTGACTATCCGAGTGCTGACCGATGACTTAGATGCAAGCACGTGCTTGGGGCAACGACACTGCGATCATGTATATTTGCCCTTCAATCCACGTGCAAATACCCGTGCTTCCTCCAGATCTTCCTCATTTGGTTGTCCCTTGTTAGTCCCGCCAACGAGTTTCAGGGGCCCCCATGTATTCCATCCCTTACAGGCGAAGTCGCCCACGATTGCAAATCCTCGATTCACTAGCTGCTCTTTGACAGCAGCGTGCCTCTCAGTCCCGCCGTCACCACTTGTAGAGAATACAAACGCCTGTTTCCCCGCGGCGGTCGAGAGCCCCGTTATGAACTGGAGAAGGGTCTTGTGGAACTTAAAGAAATAGATTCCTGATCCAAATCCGATCAGGTCATACGTCGTCACAGTATCTGAGTGCGCCTTCGCCGCAAGCATAAGATCCGCCCCCAGTTCTGCTGCTATCACCTTCGCAACCTTTTCCGTGTTCTGGTGATGGACTGAAGCATACACGATCAATGTTTTCATGGCAAATGCGTTTGATGATGTTTGTTTTAATAGCCTCTGTTCTGAGCTGGGTCGCACACACAAAAAAATTGCTGGCGTCAGAAAAAACCGATCATACATTATGGCATGGGCGTGCGAAAAACAAGGTCAGAGGACGAGACGGGGCACTGCAAGAGTTCGACAGCCCCGCACTACTTTATATAAATATCAAACACCGGTCCAGGCCTTGGATTCTTGTAAAACCGCCAATTGACCCCAGATACGCCGTGTGTAAGTATGTAGTTCTTATTTGACTGATCTCATTGTAGTATATCGCTCATTTACTCACAGTTTTTCCTGAGGTTTAGCGGAATGGCTCAGCACTGAAATGAAGTTCACTGACAATCTGAGACTGTGAAGTTAACGTTCTCCCAATACCGCAAATAAACGTCATACACGTGCTCTGGCGGGATGACGATTTTGGGAAACTCACGGCAAAATCGGCGCGATCGTGGAGGTGGCTGAAGCCAGAAAATATTAACAATAAGCAACGTCAAGGGCAATCACCATGAAGACATTGATTGTCTACGCTTCAGTTCACCACAAGAACACGGAAAAGGTTGCGAAGGTGATAGCAGCAGAGCTGGGGGCGGATCTTGTTTCTGTTGGTGAGGTGCAACCCGCCGCCCTCACGGCGTATGACCAGATCGGATTTGGATCAGGGATTTATGACCACAATTTCCATCAGGCTCTCCTCCATTTTGTGGAGACGCTCCCAACCGTTACGGGAAAACAGGCCTTTGTATTCTCTACCTGCGGTGTAGGGGGAACGCGACGGCACGCTGCTTTTAAAGAGCTGCTGGCGAGTCGAGGATTCTCGGTCGTAGGCGACTTTTCCTGCAAAGGGTGGGATACGAACTCTTTTTTTAAAGTTTTCGGGGGGATTAATAAGGGAAGACCAAATGAGGAAGATCTGCAGGAAGCACGGGTATTTGCACGTGGTTTGAAGGAAAAATATGCGTAACCACTTTAGAAGGCCAACAAGCAGGAACGCCCTTGCGCCTTTTTTCTAAAGGAGCTGAAGAAGGGACTCAACACTATGTGCGCGATACAACAGCCACTAGTCGCGGCTTCGCCTTGCTTCGTTTGGTTGTTTTGCAAGCCGCGCTTTTGTGTGCTTAGCGCCAAAATTTTCCTATGTGCAAGTTTGCCGGCCATTTCGAGCTAAGCGATTTGCGAAAATTCGCTGAGCAGCACGGCGACATCATTGAATGGGGGCACTCAAATCGAGCATACATTATGACGCATGGCGTCTCGGGGGTGGCTTGGGCTCATTACAAGCACCCGCTTCCCGATTCGGTGTACGAAGTTTATATGAAATACTGGGCAGATGTATCGTTCAAGACTGACTTGCAAGTAGTTGGGCATGCACACATAGAAATTGCATAAACAGCGGGTCAGCCCTGAGACTCGCTCGCTGTATCCGTGCTGCCATCGAGACCGATAACATGCCCCAGAAACAAACGCTTGCTTAACGAGTCAACAGGCTTTTGACGCGCTTCGTTCCCTGGTTCCACGTCCTCAAAATAAGAAACGAGCGCGTTTAACGCTTGGGTATTGTCGAGACTAATCTCTGACTCCTGGTAGGATTTTGCCTTCACTTCCTCAAGTGCACGGCTTAGCAAGTCCGCTTCGCCGTCCGTCAAAACTAACGCCTTGGTGAGCATTTTTCCCCTCCTGTTCGGTGCTAGTCACATGGACTGCCTGACATATTTCATGTTTGCTTTCTTCCAATGCCGATTTTAGCGCCTAAAAGGCCGTTATTCCTCTAGGCGAGCTTTGATTAAACTTCAATCGCTCGATAATAGTTCATCATCTGCCGATACGCCATGTCGGCCGAAGCGACCCAGGACGCCGATATAAGTCGCAATAGAACGACACGCAGTCTTCGTTGCCGCGACGCTGGCACTTGACATATAGTTGACAGCGCACGCAGTAGGTCATAGACGGTAATAGCGTTGAACTCGTCAATTATCTGTATCCGAGAAGTGGACTGAAAGTAATAGCAGGGCCTTCAAAGATACTCAAAAAAAATAAAAAAGACTGAGCGGATTGCTCCGACTCTGTGGTCTCGCCTTGTCCGGTTCGCTGTTCACTTAGGGGGGACTAGTCTCGGAGAACCATTCCCAGGTGTTAACCGGGGGCCAATTCCCAGTCGCGAAGCACTGCATTAGGTTCCCGCTAGTGGTGCTGACCCACACCTCGGTGTGACCACTGTGGCTGAAGGCGATGGCTGGTGAGGATGCGGACAGTACCTCTGGACACGCGGTGAGGTGGCCCCATGTAGAGCCAGTAGAGCCAGCTAGGCCGAACTGCTGCCACCAGAGCTGGCCGTCCGTGCCTTGCACAAAGACCTCATAGCCGCGGGTTGTGGTGTTGAGGTCCAGGCCCATAACGCCCGGCCCCGTGTTAGGAGCTAGTTGCCCCCCGAGGGATTTCCAGCTAGACCAAGCAGTGCCGGTCCAATTTTTGTACCAGCACGCGCCATCAGTGCCACGCACAAACACGCCTATCTGATTAGTAGCTGGCGGTGCCGCAGCGGGTGACGCCGTCAGTTTCCCGCCCAGGGATTCCCAGCCGGACCACGACGTACCGGAACTTGTAGACCATTTATGCCACAGCGCGCCGTCCGTGCCCTGTACGAAAACGTCGAGACGACTGGAGCCCCACCCACATACCGCCGGTCCTGTATTCGATGCTAGCTGCCCGCCGAGGGAGTGCCAGCTGGACCAGGTGGCCCCATTATTCGTGGTAGTCTTCTCCCAAAGGGCGCCGTCGGTGCCGCGGACAAAGACGTATATCACACCATTACTCAGTGTGGTCGCCGCAGGCGATGACGTCGCGGACCCGCCGAGGGAGGTCCAGCTGCTCTGATTCACGCTCTGATTCCACCAAACGTGACTACTCGTGTCCACGGCAACCAAGCCTGGTCCACCCTCTACGTATGTCGTGGCGGGGCCGGTGCCGGTCATCACGGTGCCACTCACGCCCGTCGCACTGCTTACTACAGCAAAAAGCGAGACGAGCATAAGAGTTGCCAAGACGATGCTCATCGAAGTACGTTTATGATTCATTCACTTCCCCTTCCTTGATGTCCTTCGCTTGAAAAAGAGATATTCAGAAGAGCAAAACGGCGGCGTGGCAGCTTAAGTGTGTCGTTTTGCTTTCAAAACGGCAGTTCGCGTACTCGTCGTGAATGTCATGGTCACTGAATCGTAAATACAAGCCGTCATATTGATGTTTGTATGCCCGAGGACCTGCTGCTGACATCACCGGTCGACCCCAGTTGGCTGCGCTCACACGAAATAGTTAGACCCTGGTTGACCAACTTTTCGCGGCGGACTTTCTTTTGTTCGGCACGGTGCACTATCAGGGGACAGATATCCAGCCAGACCACCGATTGGTAGCTGCAACATAGTACTTCTGCCAAAGGGCGTTGTCGGTGCCGCGGACGAAAACGTCGATTTGTTGAGCTACATAATTCAAATTTACATCAGCGGATGTGGGTGACGAGCTCAGCTTCCCACCGAGGCCTTGCCAGCCGGACCAAGACGCGCCCGTATTCACTCGATGCCAAAGGGCGCCGTCGGTACCTTCTACAAAAATTTCAAAACGACCTATCTGTTGCGCACTAATGCGGCCCGCATCCATCGCAGGTGCCGTACCAGGAACAATCTGCCCACCGAGGCCTTGCCAACCAGACCAGCTACCGTCGGCATAGCTTCTTAGCCAGAGGGCGCCGTCGCTGCCACGCGTGCAGACGTCGATTGATTTGTCCGTGAACGATAGGGTAGGCAATGCTGCAGCTGCGGGCGACGAAGTAAGATATCCGCCGAGGCCATGCCAGTTACTCGTGGTTTCCCTCCACCACAGCGCATGGTCTGTGCCAGCGACAAACCAGGCGTAGTGATTTGTGCTAGTCGTGCCGGACAAAGTAACCCAGCTACATACGGTCGGCCCCGTGCCTGGGAGAATCTGTCCGCCCCAAGAATACCAACCCCCCCAGGAGTTCCCTCCATCTGAGGTCTCAATCACCCACAGAGCGCCGTCCGTGCCGCGCACAGAGACAGTCATGTAATTATAATCTGGTGTCGTCACAGCGGGGTCTGAAGTAAGCCCGCCGGCAGGCGCGCCGAGAGAGGTCCACCCGGACCATGTACCATCCCAGCTTTCCCACCAGAGGGCACCGTCGTTGCCTCTTACAAAGAGGGCGATGTAGCCTCCATTAACATAAGGCTTGCAGACCGCAGGTGCTCCGGCGACTCCAGCAGGGGCGCCGACTAGAGCGCTTTGGATATTTGCGCTGCTACTTACAGCTGCACTCACGCTGATGCTCGCGCAGACAGTGCAGAGCGAGACGAGCACGAGAGTCGTCATGGCGACACTTATAAGAGTACACTTACGTTTCATTCACTTCCCCTTCCTTGATTTCTCAAAGAAATCAAAAGAGCAAAACGGCGGCGTGGCACCTTAAGTGTTGTTATTTAGCCGCGCACGCTAGCATCACGGCTGCTCATACGCCCAGCCGTATTCACGAGACTGATGTATCTGCACTTGTATCCGTTTGATAATCCGTCGCAGCTGCTGGAGTGCGCTGTCGGGTAGCCAGGCGTCGTGCACGCGGTCCCGCAGGTACTGGTAAGCCCCCCAACTGGTCGAGCACTTTCTAAAAAGCTTTTCGGCGGCCATATCGGTGTAATCGTTCTTGTAGTCTGCGATTTCAAGGATGTGTTCATCGACCGCTACGCAATCGTTGTTCACGGGGTTGAATCGTGGGGTTTACCTGGGTAATTGTTAGCTAAAAGCAGTGCGAAAGTGTGGTAAGATTCAGAGGCCCCTCATGCACGACATTTTAACGCAGTCACTCATTGAGTGTAGTTGCGTCTAAAGAAAGAAGGACGTAATGAGCTTCTACGGCCAAAATGAGTATATCTGCTATGCGCTGTTGTCTGGTCAAAAGGAACACACTATACTATCCTAGTGGGCCAGTGAGGGTTCACAGTTGCCTCGTGTTAGTCCGCGTGTAAAAAAACGGTAGTCGGACTATATCGACTACCTAAATGCGCTGGGTCCCATATTTTTTTAGAGATAATATAACAGCGTTCGCGTGGTCTGAATGGTCTTACACCATTGTAAACCCGTTACTTATCGCAGATACGACGAAAAAACGAAAAAAGAGAGACTATACGCAGTTCTCTTCCTATAGGGTCTAACAATTAAAAAAGGAAGGCCCAACACCGCAACGCAGGTACTCTTCGAGAGCCAACCTGGAGCTATTAATGAGATAGAAGCTATCCTGCATATTCCTCTCAAGAAAGGAACGACAGGAAAAGCCAATAACGCTCCAACGTGGAAGAAGATGTACGACTACTTCGAGTTCGGAAACGCGGAATTCCTCGAACGACTTAGCGACAAAATTGTGTCGGAAATGAAAAGCTAAGGCTTTACCAGTTTTGAAAATGTTACCGACGAAGAGTGAGATGACGTTGTTATGGAAACAATACATCCGTTTCTAGACGAAGCAATTGGTGAATATGCACTCGGCGCTCACAACATTTTCTATATCGGTGTTTGGTTCGTAGCCAACGCTTTTTGTAAAGACGCTGCTAACCCCCGTAAGCTTTCTTTTTCGCATGCAACTTTTACCGTGCCTCCCGGTTCCGACTGATAAACTCTTTCACTCTTTCGCGGTCATAAAGCTCTGTTTTTCTGTTATGTGAATCTTTCATAACTTTATCCGGCGGATTGAGCGCGCGGATGAGTTTTTCATCAAGTCCATATTCTGTAGCAAGTGCTCGACGACTCACATAATACGTCATTTTGCCTCTTTATAATAATATTCAGTTTTAATCCCGTCGGCAGGCGGGGCGGTCTTCCTCTTGCCACCTCTGCAAGCCTATCAATCTCGTTCCTTCATAATCATATGCCACATCCACCCTGCGCTACTCATCGTTCGTCAGCTCCTTTTCTTATAAGATTCGAATTGTATTGCGTGGTCTCCCTTATACGGTTTTTCGTGATTCACCTTGTTAAGCAAAATCTCTCGCGATATACCCTCTGGGAACGCAGCACGCGAGTAAGGATTACCACTCTCTTTGTACTGTGCGCGGAAAAAGCATTGAAGAACCATTTGAGTCATCATTTCACCCGCGAGCTACACGTAACCCGAGAAACACCGTGCTGTAAGTGTAGCTCAACATTTATCGGTGTCAGCACTTCAAAATGGGTGCGAAGCCCTCTTTTTTCTTATTATTTTACAAAGCTCCGATTTGCGGCTTTGTTTTAATAAATCCCAAACGCCCGCCAAAATCAAAGGTCGTTTTTTCAGATGTTCCCCCCTAAGGGGCGGCAGCACATGCTGCCGCGTGTAAAATGTAGATAAAAGAATGCCTGTCACATAAAAAAGGTGCTGATCTGCTGCGGTAACATCCCACGCTTGATGTTCCAAAAAGGATCGTTTATAGTGGTTGACAAAAGGGGAAAAAGAGAGGGGTGGGTTGAGACTCTCAAGCTAGAGAGAGGTAGTAGCAACCTGCAGGAGTGAGGGAGAAACGACAGTAAGATGAAGTTGCTGAGGGTGTCCCGCAATATTGCCACTCACGGTTGCATAAGTGTTATTAGAACTAATTAAATTAACATACAAATTCGATTAATTAAAGGAGCTACATGTATGGAATTTAAAGCACAATCAGATCTATTAAAAAAAGTGCTGGGATTAAAGAAGGAACCACTGGCAATCACGTTCACGAATGACGAAGTTTCAGATGGCCTTTACGAGAAAACATCGATTTGTAAGGCGTTGAAACGTGCTGCCGAAGGTGACTGTTTTGTTATTGATGAAAAGGTAGAGACCTGCCCTGGCGGCAGTCGGTATTGCGGCTTCACGGAGTTTTCGGGACAACAGAAAAGAAGACTTCAACGGTTCCTTACCAGAGGAGAGAAGCTCACCAGTTCGATTGTATCTTTCGAGAGAATGTTAAAACTGACAGTTCAGCCGCCTACACGATTGGCAGATAGATTAGTGATATGTCCGCTTGAAAAAACAACACTACGACCTGACATTGTGTTGTTTCAGTGCAACCCAGAACAAGCGTGTCGTCTCATAACCTTAGACACCTACTGGGATGGCATATCACCAAAACAACAGGTCATAGGAGCATTATGTCATAGCTCTATAACATACCCCGTAATGACTGGATGTACTAACATAACTACGGGTGATTGGACGGCGCGAAAACAGCAAGGATTTGAACCGGACATGCTGTTCCTGACAGTACCATACGAACGAATGCACAATTTAATCACTGCTATCCCCAAATGCTCAGCAGGAGATGCAGAAGCAGTAATACCCGAAGAACTCCAATCAGATTGATTGACATCGGTGTTGTGCTTTATGTCGGGTTTAATTTTTGTCTCGTTCTTGAGCCAGTGGCAGGTCTGACCGGCGACATATTGCAATGGGATCAGTCAAATAAGAACTACACACCCACACACGGCGTTTCTGAAGTAGATTGGCGATTTTACAAGAGCCCACGTCCTGGGCCGGTGTTTGATACCTATATTGGTATTGGGGGGAAGTCGAACAAGAAACTGTATTTAACTGTTTAGTCGTGAGTTGCTCGACGGGGTGGAAGAAGACCAGCACTCCTGAGATGCGTTAGCGATCTGCACGAAAATAGCGATATCTACTACGATATCGTGTTCAGTTCAGAGAGACTTGAGTATTAGCTCGTGGTAGGCAAAAGATGAAATACAAAATTTAGCGTTCAGAGTCTTCTCAATGTGCGTTCAATACTTTTGGGTGGAATAAACATTATCGCTGAGACAAGGTCTGCTATTGGCGTAAGAATTGGTACAATAAACGCTAAGAAGATAAATACGAAATCTACAGCACCAGAAATTAAAGGTTTGTTATCACCAAATCGTTAAAACAGCTGAAACGGATAATGTGACTCCTGCTCAGATTGCTCTGGCTTGGTTGCTTGCCCAAAAGCCCTGGGTCGTCCCCATCCCTGGAACTCGTAAATTAAGTCGCCTAGGAGAAAACATCGGCGCAGCTGATACTAAACTGACAGAAGAGGAACTGCCGTGATAAGTGAAACTTCAACAAAAATCAAAGTCGCGGGAAGCAGAATAGAACGAATCAAAAGAGATTATCAAATAAATATCAGGAAGTAAGAGGAATGAAGGTTTTATTAGTAAACGGGAGCCCTCACAAGGAGGGTTGTACCTATACTGCGCTTACAGAGGTGGCTAAAACCCTGAACGAAGAAGGCATCGATACGGAAATATTCTGGGTCGGTATAAAACCGCTGGCCGGATGTACCGCCTGCCGGACGTGTGCCGAAACCGGGCGCTGTGTGTTTGATGACTCCGTCAACGATTTTCTTGGCATCGCCCAGGATGCCGATGGCTTTATTTTTGGGTCGCCGGTTCATTATGCCGCAGCCAGCGGAGCGATTACCTCCTTTATGGACCGCGTGTTCTTTGCTGATCTGCAATCTGGCAAAGGATCTTTTTACCTGAAACCAGCGGCCGCAATTGTTTCGGCAAGGAGGGCGGGAACGACGGTGACTTTCGACCAGCTCAATAAGTATTTCACTATTACAGAGATGCCCGTAATATCTTCCCGCTACTGGAATATGGTTCACGGATCAGAGCCGGAAGACGTTGAGAAGGATTTCGAAGGCTTGCAGATTATGCGCGTTCTTGCCAGGAACATGGCGTTCTTCTTGAAGTGTAAAGAAGCAGGTCTTAAAGCAGGCGTTTCTCTCCCAGCCCGGGAAGAAAGCATTTTCACGAACTTTATACGCAAATGACGTGGCTCACGGTTTCGCTAGGCTTGCGCCAAAAATTACGACAGCCGCCCCCATTGTTACAATCAATATGAATTTTCAGCACAGATAAGGCATAATACGTTCGATTTAAGCCCCTTAACAGCTAGTACCTTCCAACTCAACGTTATAGTCGCTCCGTCCGGGCGCCGCGCTACGCTACTCGGAATCATTACGGCGCTTGGGATACACCCCCGCCCACCGTTGCGTCTTGTTCTCGTATCTAGACGTGCGCCTCTGCCAGACTCTCCTCTGCCGCCTGCGTTACGGATTCCGTCACCTTCACCGGACCCTTGATCAGGAGCGTAACAATCATCGCCACAACAGCAAGGCCGAAGCCGGTCAGAAAGATATAATCAAAAGCCGTCGCGGTGGGGAGGTTTGGCCCCATCATCGGACCACGTGGCGTCTGAATAATAACCGGTGCTACGTACGTGGCGAGGAAGACGCCGGCTATCGTCGGTCCGACCGAGCCGCCGACGGTCCTGAACACGGTGTTCATTCCTGTGGCGGCGCCGGTTTGCGCCTGTTCAACGGACTGTAGGATGATGTTGATCATCGCCGTGAACATGAAGCTGACGCCGACACACACGAAGACAGCCCCGAGCGCCACCTGGGCTTCGGTCGCACGGAACAGGTAGTAGTAATAGAAGCTGGCAGCGAGAATGGCCGCACCGATGAAGAGCGGCAGCTTCGCGCCGCGCCGCGTGACGATCACGCCGGCGACCGGTCCGGCGACGAGCATAAAGGCCGCCGCGGGCGCGAGGATCTCTCCCGCACGGAAGATATCGGTGCCGAATCCGACCGGCGCCGGGTACTCCATAAGGTACACGACGCTCTGAAACAGCATGAACATAGCGAGTCCGGATACAAACGAGGTGATGTTCGGCAGGAACACGTTCCGCTTACGGAGCATGGCGAGGTCGATCATCGGGTCGCGTGTGCGCATCTCGATGACGATGAACACGATGATAAACACGAACGCCAGGGCCAACAGGCTGATGATGAACCCCGAGGTCCAGCCCCGCGACGTTCCCTCCGTCATCGCGATGAGGAACGAGACGATAGCGATCGCGAACGTTATGGCGCCAGGAAAATCCACGCGTGAGGGGGTGCGGATGGGGGACTCTTTCAGCGTGAGTGCGGCGACGACAACCAGCACCAGGGCGACGGGAATCACTGAGTGATACGTCGTCTGCCACCCGTAGTTGTTCGCGACCCACGAGCCGACGACGAGTCCCACCGCCGCGCCGACACCGAACATCGCGCTCACGATGCCCGTCGCCGTCGGCACCCGCTCAGGCGGGAACTCGTCGCGGATGATCGCAAACGCGAGCGGGAATATCGCAAGTCCGATCCCCTGAATGGCTCTGAACAAAAGGAGCGACGCCAAACTCCACGCAAATCCGTTGCCGATGACGCCCACGGTGTACAGAACCATCGCGATGAGGAAGAACCGCCTTTTTCCGTACGAGTCTCCGAGCTTTCCTAATATCGGGGTCGCCACGGCACCGACGACGAGGTAAATCGAGATGACCCACGCCGTCCACGTCGTGGTGGTGTTATACTGCGTCTGTATCGTGGGCAGGGCGGCGATCAGCATCGTCTCGGTGTACATGATCATGAGGGCGATGAGTGACAGGAGGAGCAAAATCCCCGTTCCAGAGCCCGCTAAGGCAGTGGAACGCGTCTGTTTCGTGTTGTGCGCAGTTTCGTTCATGCGTGTGCCTTCGTTTGTTCTTTCTTTCCTTCTAAGGCGCCTCATTTAGGCAGCGACGTGTTTTTTTTCCTACCGATCGCGAGCGGCTTACGGAGTAGAGGACGGCGCGGTACGTTCCAGTATGTCGTCAATGATCGTGAGCAGACCTTTGACGAGTGGCCGTTTTTCCAGGGCGCCTTCACGCAGCGTCCGCTTTCCTTGCTCGGTGATCTCGTACACGATCTTTTCGCGACCACCAATCGGTTCTCCGGCGCGCACGTCGCCTGCCTCTTTTAACTTGTGCAAATGAGGGTAGACGTTTCCGGCGGTCGCCTTGAACTGACCGTGACTGCGCTCCTTGATGAGCTGCGCGATTTCATACCCGCTCATCGGTCCTTGTGTGAGTAGAAAGTACAGAACAAAAAGAGAATATGATCGTAGCGCGTGCCGGGATAACAGTTCTACCTCCGTCATAATCTTGTAATATATGTGACTGTTATATAACAGCTACTGTTGTGTAAACATGATATATGTTTTCCTTAGACCGTTCCGCTCTAGCGAGGCAATAGCTGCAGGCCGCTCCGTATAGCACCACATACTTAAGCTGTGCGTCTCGCCGCGCCCGCCCCACACTCTCGATAAGTTCTTCTAGTGGCACTGTGTGAAGGTAGGCCGCAAAAAGGTTGTAGACGGCCTGTTTCTTATCGCCTGCATCCGCTTGAGAGGGGGGTTGCTTGCACAAATAGTGAGTCTGTCCGGCAGGTAATAATTCTGCGGCAAAAACGCGCTGAAAGTGAAAGAAACAGAAAAGAGAAAAGGGGGAAGAACCCCTTTCACGACCTTATGCCTCATCATGAAATCTGCGTGCAAACATACCGGTTTTTAGAGAACAAAAAAAAAGAGAATCCCTCTGAGTGGTGCAGGGGGTCCTCTTCACCCCAGCGGAGCAACGGTCTTGTTGTACACCTCATCTAGTACCTCTGCGAGGCCGGCATAGATTGCCGAGAAACCGGTGATGATCCCTTCATAGTTCAGCAACCACGATAATGGTGGCATTCCTCGTTATCTCACCAATTGCCAGCAGGAAGAAGAGCACTGCGAGTAAACCAAGGACAAGTTGCAATGCCCGGGTTGTTTTGAGCGCACCGATCAACATGACCAGCGTAAAGAGTCCCTACATCGCAAAGTAGGCCGCCATCCCACTCGCACTTGTCGCATCCACGAGTCCCAGTTTCGCGAGAACCAGAAGGCCGACAAGGGATAGATAGAAAAACCCGAAAGACAGGAATGCGGTCATCCCGAACGTGTTGTTCTTCGTCCACTCCAGGATCCCTGCAACAATCGGGGCGAGACCCCCGTAGAAGATCCCCATCGCGAGGATCATCGAACCGAGCCCAAAGAGCCCTGCATTGCTCAAGCTAAAAAGGGACGGTTATCACCCCTAAGGCGATTAGCCCGAGCGCCGCCGGGTTTGCGGTCACGTCCAGGTTTTCACCTGGGTGATGTCTTCGTTCCCGGTTCGTTTGTCATAATCGTTCACTCTCCTGTATTATTTTAAGTGAGGAAGATTATGCTTTTTCAGCAGAATAAACACTTATTTCCAGTTCTTTCGCAATCATATCTTTAATGGCTGCACCAAATGCTTTGAAATGTTCCGTTTGCATGTGGGTCTCTAATACTTCTCTGTTTTCCCATTGCTCAAACATCACAAGAACATCCTTATCTTGAGTGCTGGCAAATAACTCATAACTGATACACCCTAATTCTGAACAGGTGGGTCCAATTACATCCTGAGATATTGAAATAATTTTATCCCTATCGCCCGGTTTGGCTGTTATAGTGGCTTTTACTATGATCATATCCTATCCTCCTTAATTTTACTTTATGAAATTGGATCATACGATCTATAACAATTTCTCTATCCGATTTATGTACACTTCAGACCATAACCATCTTTCTAATTGCTACTTTTGCCTAGTTTGCGACCTTTTCTTCAACTTTAACTGCGAATTCACAATTTAAAAGACATTTTTTAACTATTTATTTAGTTTAGTGGGGTATGATCAAACGGAAAAACATCTCAGGACGCGAAAGATGTAGGCTAGAGATGTAGGCTAGACGGGATATTCACCAGACTTCTGTTCGTATCTTGTGTCTCTTTACCACAATTAGGCGAAGTAATTAGCCGACTTGTCCTCAGTTCTTTGGCATCACGGAGCTAAGCAGCTGACGGTTCAAAATCGCACCCGCTATGGCCGATAACTCTTCGTTTCGGCGCTGCGCTTGCAGCGGCGGAAAGCGAATCATAAGCATTAAATGCGCGGCGCAAACCACTTTAACTGCTATGCTAGCCGCTGAACATTACCCATATCATGGTGTTGCGAGGCCAAACCACGAGCTGCTGGAAGTCCATCGCAGCAAAATCTCGCTCCACCTCGCCAAGGCAGGATACAACTACCCTGCAATACGCCTTCCCTTCACGTTTTCTGCGCTTTTAGGGCTATCGACGCGCATCTATCAAACGGTGCATGATGGGGCTCTTGCCCTTCTTGTTGTCTCTTCTTCTCACAAAGGTGAAGAAAGAAGGGCGCAGAAATCAGAAAACTTCGCCATTAGCTCTAGACACTCGTATTTACACGGTGGGAATCAAGCTTTCCAATCGCTTCGAGCTCATCTGTTTTTTTGATTCGGAAGCTCACACACTCAGCTTTAAAGCTTAATTTTTAGCCACCGTTCTTCGTATCTCTTCATCCTCGCGTTGCGGGTGCGAATCCAGCACGCCCAAAGTATCAGGCGCGCTGCGCTGAAGGCCACGAGCAGAATGAGAAGGAGAACCACTGCGTTCACTGCGTTCATAATTCACTCACATTTTAACGTGCTTCTTGGTTTGTTTGCTCATGACATTATATCTTGGCTATACATCTAGTTCTATGCTGTTAGCTACCGAATTCAAAACACGAGCTTTAAGCTCGGTTATGCCTCCTAACTCGTGACGTTCCTAATCATGTGGGGTAAAGATGGCGCTAGTGAATTATCTGACGAGTAGGGGCTTTGTGCTAAAGGCGCTCCTGTTACTTTTAGGTGCCTTCTATCTTTTCGCTGGCGCGCTGCCCAAGTCCGGCGATTACTGGATAATCACCAACATATCCACGGCCTTCGCAGTCGACCCGCTGCACTTTATGGCCGACACGCGAGGCATCGCTTTCCCACCCACCTTCTACGCGCTGCATGGGGCGTGGCTATGGCTTGGCTCATCTCTTTTTCACTATAACCTATCAGTTTCACCGTACAATCCTTCCGCGCGCGTTTTATTACAAACAAGCTCCAGCATCTTCTATTTCTGGGGAATGATACCAATATTGGCGGCGCTGTTCCTCTCTATAGGGATAGCGCACAAAGAGCTCCGGAATAAGTGGCTTACGTTGATTTACTTCGGGCCCATCACGTTCGCATCGGTGATAATCTGGGGCCAAATTGACGTGGTCTGCGTCCTTTTCATATTCGCCTCGATGATACTATTGCGCAGGGCGTTGAAAGCTCAGAAGTATCTCTCCTTGTTACTGCTTGGTTACCTAACGCTCGGCGTGTCCATGCAGTTCAAAACCTACGGCGGGCTGTTGCTACCAGTTTATGCCATATACACACTGGCACTGGTAAGAACGAGAAAGCTCGATACAGCGAAATCGCTGCTCACATTGGGGTCTTGCTTGGCCACGTTCCTCGTAGCGACGTTTATCGTGTGGCTGCCGTATCCAGGGTGGTTCAGCACGATAATGCTTCATGGCGAGTCAAACTATCTATTGCACACGCCCTCGCCACTTTTTCAAGTGCCAATATGGGTGCTGGGCTACGCGTTTATACTATGCTACACGGCCGTGAGAGTCTACAGGAAGCCCCTTACGTTTCTTCGTGACGACCGGTATTTTGCCTTCGATAACTTCGTTATCGTAGCTTGGTTCTTCATAGCGGTGTTTACCCGGCCCCAGTGGTGGGTGTTCCTCTTACCGCCCGCTCTCTTAGTCCTTGATAGTTTTCGGAGCAAGAATGGAATTGTCTTCTGCATTCTGACTCTCTTCACTTACCTGTTCTACGCGAACGCATCCATAGGAGGGTTTTGGCTGGCCCGCGTCCCCGTCTGGGACGTAATAACGGTGATTTCTCGAATCTGGTATGGGTGGGTTTTCGCATTCCTAGCGGGTTTGCTGTTGTTCTGGGTATTCGTGCTGAGCAGAGAGCTTAGCGATAAGGAGGTTAAGTCAAGTACTACAGCCTAATGGTGCCGATACTGCTTTGCTGCAACTTGTACGTCTTTGCTTCCGCAACCAGCGCGAAATTGTTATAATTCGACTTTATCAGGTTCCACTCTAACGCTAACGTGGCTCTGATTGCCGGCTGCGAGTGGTGGCAGGATGTGCGACAACAGTTGCTCTGCGCTGAGTGGGCGGACTGTACCGTTTGGACTGGTTTGTTCCCAGCCATTCTTCACTTTGCGGTAGCTCTGTGTCCAGTCGTGTTTGGTCGTGATGTAAATTGTGCACTCAGTGTTCTTCATGTTGTCTCCTCTTCTCGTAATGCGTTCGCGCAGCGTGTACTAGGCGCGGCTCTTTTGACGCATTTCCTTCTACAAGGTTGCGCTCGCATTAGCCACGTTAATGACGTTATCGTATTGCGTGACTGCGTACGCCTTCTCAGATGCGCCTAGTATACCCCTCTCCGTATATGGGTAGGCTTTGTAAACGCTTGGATAATGCCCAGTTGCGTTATGATAGGTGTTACTGGTTGGGTCGCTCGTGTAATCAGTGTTCTTAAAGCTATAATTGGCCTTGTCAAATGCGGTCAAAAAGCTTGTTGCGTCTTGCGTTGTAGGAAAAGAGCGCACAGTGTCGTTCACCGAGACTGTAGCGGTAAGGCCAAAACTGCTATTGCCGGGAGTATCGAACGTAAAAAGAATATTGGCGCTCGTCGCATTGTTCCAGGTCACGTTCCACGCACTGATTGTAGTTGATTGATTTCCGTTAATCTCTTGCTTGTACGCATCGATAAGCTTCTCAAGCGTTGGGTCGTGCACTTGTGGTGTCGGACTCGTAGCGGGGTTATTTGTGCTATTTGTGCTATTTGTGCTATTTGTGCTATTTGTGCACCCCTCTATAGATAACGAGGCAATCATCACCAGCACTATGATAACTAACAACTTCTTTATTATACGAATCCCCCCTAACGGACGGCGGTGTGATAGCTTAAAGCGTTCTCTTTCAAGCTAATACAATTCAAAAAGAAAATTACGGAACTGAAAAAAAAAACACGCCCCCGTCACGTTACGGGGGCGTTAGGCCTGTCGTTGTTCGGTGTCTCCGTCTCGGTACAGCAACCGCTGAGGGCGCTAGGGGGGGCTGCCAGCGGAGGTCCATTGGGAGATGAGACCGGTAACGTCATGTATGCCATACCAGACTTGCCCGCTAGTGCTGGTGAAACACACTAAGGTGTGGTCACTGACCGTGAGGGTAGCGCCCGGTGAGGAACTAGATAGTGCCTGGGGGGGCGTTACGCCGACTGATGCCCAGTGGGCCCCATATGCCCCGGCAATGTTTTGCCAGAGCTGATTGTTCGTGCCTTGTACAATGACCCATAGGTCTTGGCTCACGGCGGGTCCTGTACCGGCAAGAACGTGTCCACCGAGGGATGTCCAGCTAGACCAACCGTGATTATAGGCCCTCTGCCAGACAGCGCCGTCACTGCCGCGGGCAAAGACGTCGACTACACCTGTACTCGGTGACGCCGCAGCGGGCGACGCCGTAAGCGTGCCGCCGAGGGATTCCCACGCCGACCACGTCGCGCCGTTCCACCATTTATGATACAGCGCGCCGTTCGTACCTTCTGCAAAGACGTCGAGACGACCTGCTGACCATGAAGCGACAGCGGGTCCCGTGTTAGGAGCGAGTTGCCCGCCGAGAGAGTACCAGCTAGACCAGCCCCCATTATAGGTCCTCTGATAGACAGCGCCGTTACTGCCGCGCACAAAGACGTCGACACGAGTGGTGGTGCCCCAAGAGACGGCTGCCGGTGATGAGGTGCAGATTCCACCAACGGAGTTCCAGGTACCGCTACCGCCAATAACAGACTTGCTCCAGAGGGTACCACTATTGTCGACGGCAAAGATGTTACTTTGCCCGTTGGCAAATGAGGTGCTCGCGGCGGGGCCTGTCGTCCCCATGCTAATACCACTCGCGCTCGCCGCGCTGCTTACCACAGCAAAAAGAGAGACGAGCACGATGGCCGCCATAGCAATACTTACGACCGAATATTTATAGTTCATGCTAACGATTCACCTTCTTCCCGGTGGCGGACCGTACGCGAGAACCGACATCCACGCAGACGGCACTCGTCAACAGGGTTTCTTGCTTAAAACATGTACCAATACTTGTATTAGTGATAAAAGTTGTGTAACACGAACCTGTTACAGCGTATTGTAGTATAAGCCGTCGACGAAGAATAACAGCACGAAGATGAAACGATTAGACTTTCCCACGTTATTGCGGATCGCCTAACTTTTTTTGGGAGCGGCCAGTGCCATCGTCGCCGCGTGGCCGATGCCGGCGCGTTTGATGACCGAAACACCTCTTAAAACGGCACGTTAGCAAACACATCCTGCATATCCCGGTCATTAAACTGCAGGTAGACTTTGGACATATCACAGGCAAAGCGCGTTGGGGGAACAAATCGCCGATATAACCCGCATGCGGCTAAAATAGGATGGCCGGGTGCCCTCATGCCCCCGGCGATTTGCTTCATCAGTCCAGTCTTCGAATCATCATCGCCGCGAGACCCATATCACGCAAACCTGAGCCGTCACTCGTAGGACAGAGGCGAAAGAGTTAACACCGAGGGAGACCTAGCTGGCGGTGAGGCAGGGAGCTCACGCAAAAGCGCATCACCGGCTAAACGAACCGATGAGGCGCGATGATTGTTCGATACCGCAGCCACCTGCATACATGATTAATTGATCAAAACGTACTATGCGCGTCTCTCACTGTACCCAATGCGAAGTAAGACTCGGGCCCGGAAACGCCGAGCTCGGCTCTAAAATGTGCAATAAATGCCGCATGCAGCAAGTAGGGATAAGACCACAGACTGACTCTGTTCACAGACGGCCACAGACGACTGCCCCTCAAAGATATCAGCAGCTCGTATGTAAGCTTCGACCGGCAGCTGCACCACAGGGATACTGGCAACTCGTATATGAGCTTCGGCCGGCACCGCACTGGCATTAGCTCTCGCGTCTGTCCGTCCGACGCTATCTACCGATAACCGTGTCCAGGAGCAGTTACTTTCCCACTGCGCGGGTCGACCTCTTTATTCTGACCGTCCAAGAAATGCACCTATGATGAATTGTCAGCGGTGCGAAAAGTACGCGCATTGCAGGCTGCGTGGCGATAGAGAGCGCGTTCCGTATTGCGAAGAATATCGCCGCCCGCGTTATATCAGAGACTAGTGGCAGTGACCATCTGCCTGTTGAAGCTGGTTTAACGCTCGTCGCTTGGAATGACGGCCGTTTTTACGCTATTACTGACGCCAGAAAAAAGCGATCACTTGTCTATTTTTCTAATAAGAACTGCTCAGGGCCTGCTTCATACTGTTTAACATCCATCTCTTTAAGGGTATCATTGCATATTACCACTGCTTTAAATAGCGCGGAGATACACAGTTCACGTGTTTCTGCCTTCTGTATCTTCTGTAGTTGCAAGGCTTTGATCTTAAGTACCTTCTTGTACAGGCGCTGGTAACGTGCTAGCATCCTGTCATCACTATCGTGCATCCAACTTACTTTGCTTGGCATACTGCCTGCCCTCCTGCTAAATAACACCGTTCTCTCGTAGCTCGTTTATTAAGTGTAGCTGTATCTTCTTGAGCAGAATAAGGCACTCCGTCTGCTTTCCCTTATCTCTCATTGCTCGTAGGTAGTCAGCTCGGACATCGGCCCTAGCACAATTCAAAACGCCCAAACAGCTGTCTCTTACATTTTCCTCATAGCCTACTTGAGCAACTTCCTCCCAGAGTTCTGCACGTGTCTTCCCAGTCCACACCATTACTTCATCCGGGTCAAGTCCTACCCATTTATCCCACTTATCTTGCTGTCCTCTCGTGCTGTAAAAAAGCTCATCGTAGCGCTCGGACCCACGCTTCTTGGCAGCATACTTACGCTTATACAATCGGTCTTTATCCTGGTGGCTCTGCTTCCAAGCTGCTATGCGGTTACGGCAAGAAGAGCACGTTTTAAGTGGGCCGGCGTGCTCGTTGTGGCACGTAGGACAAACTACCATTGCAATACCATACTACTTCATACTCTACAATAAGCCTTTCTCATACTCTACAAACAGATTAAAGAAAGGGCCGCGGCCTCTAACCTAATCCCTCCTTTGTGCTTGCGTTCTTCGTTACCGCTTGACTTATAGGTGTGTTTCTTACATCAAGAGAGCCGCCCGCGTTATATCAGAGACTAGCAAGACGGCCATTTACCCTTTTAAGCTTTTTAAGCGCTCGCAGCGGTCAAAACAAAAACCTATCGGGAGTCCGAAGTCAGCCTAGATGATACCCAGGCACTGGACGCCTTAGTTTCGAGTTTTAGAAATGCTGGGAAAGAAGAACTGGAGAAAGAGAGACGTCACACGTATCTTAGCCCCTTAGGTAAGCGCCTCATGCTTGGCACGCTTCTTGATAGGCCAAGCCGCGACGCGGACAGTCGCGAGAGTTAAACACGTCCGCGCCGAACGCTGGATTGGGGCCGTTGCAAGCCGGAGCCGTTTTAGCTACAGTCACTAACCGCAAGGTTCCGTTAACTCCTGCAAGCTTGCCCCCAAGTGGTCCATGTGCGCTCGTATTTCCGCAGCCACGGCACGCAAAAAAGGTTCGTCTAGTTGCAAGTCCTTAAGCTTGTTTAATTGGCCACACGCCCTTTCGACCTCATAAATTAGAGCTTCTTGGCCCGTCCCAAAGCTAGGCTCTTTTGGCTCACGCTCCTGCGTAGTCATAGGTAATTACTGTGTTTGCACTACTATTAGCCGCTTTCACACAACCATCGACGTGAGCGTTTCGACCATGTACTTGCGGTCAATCGACCCTAACCCGGTGGGTTGACCCTCGCAACCATCACAGTGCCTGTGTCTGCCGTATCAGACTCTGCACCTGCGGATAGGACCGACTCTGCGCTGCTTACGTTTGATACGTGAAGATTATGCAGAGAGGTGACGCAAGAATTCGACTTCTTCCTAAATCTCGCATCTGGTTATCTCGCGCCGCTTGCAAGACTACTATGTAAATCTCCAACTGCATATCAGCGAGCGCGGCGCAAGCGAAACGCTTACGTGCTCAAATCCCATAGAAGACTAGTTTTCTGCCCCCGGAGGAAACCGGACCTAATAAGGGACCAACCATGGCGACTGACCTGCCCCATCTGCTGCTGACGGTGCTGCATTCGCCCTTGCGAGCATGGTGAGTCCGCTGACAATAATCATCGTCATGGCAGTGCTCAGTGCGACGAAGCGTCGGGCACTCAAGGCGGTCCTATTTGCGATAACGTACGCGACGGTCTTTTCGGCGATATGCCTGTTGCTCGTTGCCGTCGGGAGTGCCGCGACAATCGGCGGAAATCCCTCATCGGCAATCGTGGGCATTGACGTCTTCTTGGGTGTCATTCTGCTTAACATAGCCGGTCGCTCGTTGACCCGGGGGGTGGGCACGCCTCTGGTCCGGTCGTTTAACCCGGATGCGATGAGCGTTGCCGACCCCGGTCGTCGTGCCGTTGACCGTCAGTTTCCCAGTGACCGTGAAGTTCGCGCTGACCGTTGCGTTTGCAGGTGCGGCCGCGGTGAGCGCCGTCGGAATCTTTACGATGACCTTAACGACGTTACTAGTGGCGTTCGTCAGTGTGGCGTTGCCTGCGTAGGCCGTGCGGTAGTCGTACGTGCCCGCCGTCGTCTCGTTTTTGCTGAACTGGTAGCCGCCGCTGACGTTCGTCGTGTTGTTTGCGAACGGGGCGTTGTTCGTAGAGCGCTGCAGGGTGATGGTTCGGCTGCCGATGCCCGTCGTACCGGCGCTCAGCGTGCCGTTGATGGTGAAGTTGTGGTTGACGGATGCCGTGGATGGGGCGCTGATGGTAAGCGTGGTCGGCGTGCTCACTTATTCGGTGCCGATGGCATAGACGTTGCCATCCTCGCTCCCCACGTAAACGACGCCGTTGGCGACGGCGGGGGATTCAACACCGCCTCCGCTCGTGTAGTTCCAGAGCTTCGCCCCGGTGGTGGCGTTGAGGGTGTAGACGCTGTTGTTTACGTTTTTTCCTAGTCCACCGCATCCCCGCTCCCGACGTACACCATGCCGTTTACGACGGCAGCAGCTAAGAGAACACGGGGTATTTGGTCGTGTAGTTTCACTTGAGCGTGCCGTTGTTGGCGTAGAAGGCGTCTGCAAATAAGACGGTAATGAGAAGAATTACCACAGAAAATAGGACGATTTTGTGTGCGTTCATGATTACCTCGCGTGAGGTTCCTAGGCGCCTAAGAACGTGCCGAAGAGATGGTAAAGGTTTCAGTTTGACCTAACAGCCGAGACTGTGCTATGGTGCTGTTCAAATGGTCAAAGAAGTCGTTCGAGCGGTCAGACTTCCGTTTGATCGCCCTTCTTTGTTCGCGCCGCGCCGGTAGTGATAGCTGAAGCTATGGTCATATTCAAGGGTATTTAGAGTACAGCGCACGCCCAACGCGACACAAGGGCCTCATTTAGCCAGTCACGCAAATTAGGAAGACATATAAGCGCATGACACACTTCTAAGAGGCGATGGGAAGACTTTCCCAGGGCATCAACCTTGTAAGAGCTACCTTTTTCGTCCTCAGAAAGGATAAACAACTGGTGTTCTTTCCGCTGATATCCGGCGTCGCCTTCATTCTCATTCTCATTGCGTTCATCACGCCCTTGGTTTCCGTCGGGACACTCACTACAAACGGAATATCGAACCCCTATGCGTTCTATCCGGCGCTGTTCCTTTTTTATCTCATCAGCTATGCTGTCGTAATCTTCTTCAACGCCGGATTGATCACCTGCGCCCACATCAGGCTCACGGGAGGCGACCCCTCCATCCATGACGGTTGGGAGAACGCCGTGCGACACATACGGCCGATCATCGCGTGGGCGCTCATTTCTGCAACGGTCGGTCTTATCCTTCAAATAATAGCCGACCGGGCCGGTGCGGCTGGAGAGGTCATCCGGGGTATAGTCGGCGGTCTATGGAGCCTTATCACCTTCTTCGTTATCCCTGTTCTTGTGTTTGAAGAGAAAGGGGTCGCCGATGCGATCAAGGAGTCGTGGGGGTTGTTCAAGCGAACGTGGGGTGAGAACGTCATCGGCCAAATCTCGCTTGCGTTGCCCTTCGTCGCGATCGGCGCGTTGGTTATCGTCGCGGCGGTCGCCGTGGCACTCGTCGGTAACCCCGTCCTCGCGGTGGCTGCCCTCGTTGTAGCGATTATCCTCATTGCGGCGCTTGGCATCGTGTACACCGCACTGCATGGCATCTTCGTGGCAGCGCTCTATGTCTACGCACAGTCCGGAGAGGTGCCGTCAGGCTTTCAGCGGGGACTGGTCGAGGGTGCGTTTGCCCCCAAGAAACCAAAGAAGGGCGTCGTAGGCGGTCAGATCTAAGGGTCGAATGAGGCGAAAAACGCTATTAGGGGCGATCGGCCGTCGCTGCGACGCGCGTCTTCCCTTTGCTCCTAAGCTAGCTTGAACCGTGATCATCTCTTTCATAAACGCACGGTCTTAGTTACTAGCGCTCCAGTGCCCGCGAAGTACGTGTCTGTGTAGGTGGTGTGCTGTCCTCACCACCGTGCTTTGCTACGTTATCAATCATCGTCTGAACGTCCGGCGCCATGCGCAGATGCCGACGCCGGGTCTATAAATCTGCGCCGTTTGGCAACGAGTCCAAGTTAACGCGAAAAGCTGTCGGTTTTGGCGCAGGAACTGGAACTGCTCGGATTCGTTGACAGATAGCTAAAGCAGACGTGGGCGCGTCGCGTCAGGTTTTGCGTAGCCGCAGAAGGCCAATCATAACGACTAAGCGGCTTTTCGAATATAAACCCCGAGCAGACTTCCCCATCGAATCTTCAAGATTCCAACGGCTGCAGTGAACAGAATAACACCAGTCTGGCGACTTTGGTGCAGCAGTATATCAAGAACGAACTCACAAGCTGCACCAAATTTCGGGTAGCCGGAATAAGTAAGGCATCAATTCCTTGGATGAACCGATGTTCTCTCACTTTTTGGAAAGCTACTCGAGGTATGATCAACAAGGAACGGTGCGACGCATTACGAGCATCTCTCATCATCGCTACTGTCATCGTTGCTGTCACAGATGCTATTGTTTTTTACGTTATTTGGAGTGGGAAAGCACAAATAACGCCACTGTTCGTCATCTTGGTCATTGTTGTAACGATGTTACCCATTGCGATCAATCTCTGGGTTCACATTTTCACGCAACTTAGCTAGGCACCCATATCGCAGCTCACAAAAATGTTAGTGTCGAGTGGAGCGCCTACCGGCACGCGCTGCCTGAAAACGTCGACAATGTGTATATGCAATATTGGAAGGACGTTGAACTCAGCATTTCCTGATAATCAGCGAAAACTCAAACGTCATTTTGTCTAATTATTGCACGATCTTTCACAAGGCCCGCTTGAAATTTTATTCCTTACCAGTCCGCAATAAAAAATAAGGAGATGGTTACCCATCTCTATACGGTCATTACGAGTGTATCTCTGCCACCACCATTGCCTGACCATTGGTGAACAGTGTCCTTCCAACGGTCGCCATACTGCCGCTGGCGTTAGCCCCCGCCCATGCAGCATACGACGCTGATGCGCTTGAGGCCGCTTCTCCCGAATATCCCTGACCTTTAACATATGCAACCATAGCGTTAAACCGTGAGGGTGCATCGCTCTGGGAGGTCTGTTCTGCAAGGATTTTGATAGTAGTTCCCCCTTTTACGGCGGTAGCAGAATCGACGCTCGTGCCGAGACTACTGATTGTTTGTGCTGCAAATGGAGATGTGAACGTATACCCCTGGCTAGTCATGGATGCGGTTGTGGATTTCTCCCAGTCGGAGACCGATGTTGGTGTCGCGGATTTTGCTGCTCCAGTTGGTGCCGCCGTTGCTGCTCCAGTTGGTGCTGCCGATACAGTCGGCGTGGGACTAGAGCTAGTCGACGATGTGCAGCCAGCCACCGAAATAATGATGATGACACCAATCAACAACAACAACGCCTTTCTTACTGGCACGTTGACGTATCGTTTTGCTATTTTCGTTATTGGCTTCATTTTAGACCCTTTCTTATCTCTACTTCAAAATTCAAATCAAATGGCACGCTAAATGCGGCACGGAACCTTAAATGTTACCGGTTTTGCTTTGATTTCTGTATCGATGAGGTACCGATGATACTTCGATGATGGCCGTTAATTTAGCTGTCCTAACCAACGCGCTGAACGTCTTAGAGGAAAAATGTGCAGCGGCGCTCAGAAGGAATAGCAGCCCATTCATAAGTGAGAAATAACTCGCTTAGCTCAGTTCTTAGCCTAGCGTTTCGATGCCGCTCGTGTGGCTACCCCCAAGATGCCGGGCTTCGACTGACTTCCGATGAGCTACTATCAGCCAGCTTGAACCCGCTGAAAGGAAAGAAAAAAGGAAAAGGGGTTCTAGCCCCCTTACACACTGACGTTTGCCGTGTAAACAGCCACTAGCGAAATGTCTTGAGTAGTTATTACCTGAACACCTGCGACGGTTCCCGTCGATGATGATGCGATCAGGTCTCCGATCCACATGTCCGAAGTACTGCTTGCGGTGTCTTTTGTGTATCCCTGCGCTACATAACCGTTAATTAACTGCTGTTGATAACTGAGGGCGTCACTATTACTCCCCATCCTTATGAAGGTGACCTCGTAGGTCTGCCCGTCCTTTGAATAAACGCCTGCATAAGCGGTTCTCCCCTGAAACGTCGTTGGTGACGCTGGCGAAACCACAGTATAACCTTGACTGGTTAAGGCGCTTTCAGCCACCGTCACAATTTCCTGCGTCGAGAGGCCTGATGACGTCGGCGTCGCCGTAGGCGTTGCCGTTGCTTGCGGCGGTGTGGTTGCCGCCTGTGTCGCTGTCGGATTCGTGGTCGTCGTTGTGCTTGGTGTGTTCGCCATTAACGCCACACATCCCAACGTAAGCAGCAAGACTACTACCACGAGACCAACAACTATCATTTTCCTGCTTAAGCCAAATATCGTTCGTGGCCTAGGCGGTGGGCTGTACGGTGCTTGCTGCCTCAATGGGGTCGGCGCAGCCGATGGTGCTGTGCCGGACGGCGATGCGGCAGCGCTAACAATCGTGGCACCACAGTTTGCACAGAACTTAGCATCTGGCAGATTTGGCGTCCCACAATTTCGACAATATTTTTGGTCGACCATAATATCCCCCCTTTAACGAGTCGTCCCCAAAGAATTGAGCTACGCTTTATTCTTTTTAAGAGTCGCTTTGTAAGCCCTTGCAAGCAGCTTAAACGTTATGATTTAGCTGCGCACGTTTCATACGTCGAAAAACTTAGTTTAGCGCACCGACCAGTCGAATCATTAAGGTGTAGAGCTGACCAACCTGGCGCTTTAACGCATCACACTCGCGCCAAAGACGTTAAGTTCCCAAAGAAGAGGTTTCCTATGCCAACGCCGAGCATCGTCAATACAACTGCAAACACGATGAGGATGATGACGAGGACTACAAGTGCAATAATTTCAGCGATTGCGAGAACAAATCCAAACCGTATGCCAAATCCGATGAGCCCCCCAAAGCCGAGATGCATCAACTCATCGAGCGCGTTACGCGGTGGCTCAGGTAGCTCATCGCTTGCGCTATACGACGAGATATCTGCCTCCTGAGGCGTAGGCGTCGACGCATTCTGCGGTAGTGGTTCGCCACAACGTCTGCAAAACTCAGCATCTGCGTAGTTAACGGCCATGCATTTTTCACACATAATGCGGTCTGCTTCTTCCATGTTACCAGATCCTGCGGATTATTTTCGGCTTAACTGTTTTAGTCTTTCGGGCCGAATATCCGAGACCAAAAACCGACTTTGGGAGCAGGTAATCGCAACGTCAGCAATTCGACTTGCTTCTGCATCGTCTCCTTATCGGCTTTCAGTTCAAGCGAGTGGCCTTTCTCAACTTGCAGTGCCGCTTCGAGGCTTGTTTTATCCTTTTCCAGGAGCTCAACGCGGTGCTGCAGGCCAGTGACAACAACTTTTTTCGATGCTTCTGATTCCCGCAGCGTTTCCAGCAAAGAGCGGTGGCGCTCTTCAGCTTCTTTCAGATTGGCATCTAGCTTCTGCGTGACACTTTCAAGTTCTTCAAGTGAGTTCTCTAGCTGTTGGATACTCGCAGAACGGTCTGCCTTAATCTGTTGTATTTGCTTCTCACAGTCGGTGCGGATTTGCTGTAACTCAGCATCATACTCAGCAACAAGGTTTGCAATCTTTTTCTCGTGTTCGTCACGCACCCGCTGCACGATGCTTGCGCTTTCCGCGCGCTGATTTTGGACTTGTTTTTCGTATTCCGCACGTTGCAGCTGCAACGCCTCTTTAGAACTTGCTTGCAATGCAGCTATCTCACGCTTATAGTCGGCTAGTGTTTTTCTCTCTGCGTAATGCTCTTCGACGATCTGGGCCAGAAATGCTGAGAGTGATTTACCCTCACTTGCCGCTTGTTTTTTGAGAAGCGATGCCAGGTCAGACGCTAATGCAATCGAATAGCGAGTTTTTCCGCTTTCCTGCGCCATGTATCCACCCTGGTTTGGTCTTTTTCAATCTGTTGCAACGTTCCTGCAAATATTTCTCAATTGCAGCATCAACAAGCCTGTTATGCTGCATGCTTGCAGCACCATTAAAACTTCCGAAACGGTCCAAAATAAATTGCTGCACATGTGCTGCAGATTTAAATTCTCGTGCTGCAAGAATAACTAAGAGTGCAGCGTTGATGCTGCAGTTTTCACGTACTCACTCTTCCTGCTGCTTTTTGGGGGGCGGTCAGCGAGGCCACGGTCGCAGCGTCGTGACGAACAGTCGGTGAGGCCTTCACAGGTCGCAATCTATTAGTATGATTAGTATGATTAATATGTTTAACATACTCAAACTCAAGGGAGACGAAGACAAAATGCACGAAAGATACGAAGGAGATAGGGGAGTAGATTATCTGCTAAGACTTAGCACCGGCAGATATAACGAGAGAGGGCCCTCCAGCTCAACGTTTTCGAAAAGCAAGCGGCGTGCGGCAATAAAAGTGCGTTACGCTAATCCTAACAACAAAGAGACAAATACTGCGCCATCATACCGTTCCGCGCCGGTAACTTTTAACATCTTGGCAGGATGTATGCCGAGCATCTCGATTCGTGCTTCTTTTGCGATATGAATCTCAATGAGTATTTACTAAGCATGGACATTTCAACCGATTGCTGTCGGGTGTGAATTTGAGGCGCAGCACACGAGAGGGTCATACATGACGTTTGCGATTGACGCGAGAGGGCTTGAAAAGGTTTACAAAGGCAACGTCGCGGCGCTAGCTGGCGTCGACTTGGACGTCAAAGCCGGCGACATCTTTGCATTGCTTGGACCCAACGGTGCGGGCAAGACGACGCTCATGCGCATTTTGACGACCCAGTTCAAACCGACGTCCGGCGAAGCGCACATTTTCGACCTGGACGTCGTCCGAGACGGCGCAGAAGTCAGGAAAGTGATAGGCTACGTCCCCCAAGAGACGAGCGTCTGGAGCGATATCAACGGCTACGAGAACCTCCTCATTTACGCCAAAATATACGGTCTACCGTCACGGTCACGAAAAGACGTTATCCACGACATGCTTGAGAGCATGGGGCTGCGCGCTCCCGCCGAGCATCTCGTGAAGACCTACTCAGGTGGCATGGTCAGGAAGCTCGAGATCGCGTGCGCGATGCTGATTAGGCCCAAGATTCTATTTCTCGATGAACCGACGCTCGGACTTGATCCCGCAGCCAGAATCGCTGTGTGGGAGAAGCTGGTATCCTTCAAAGAGGAGTTTGGCACGACCGTATTTTTCAGCACGCACTATATGGACGAAGCGAACGCCTACTCAGACGAGGTTGCAATTATCAACACGGGGAGGATGGTCACCTCAGGCACAGCCGACGAACTTAAGCACTCACTTCGAGGTGAGCTCATCAAATTCAGCTTGTCCGATCACCGCGTCGATGAGCATACGTTGGGTCGGATACGAGGCCTTGAACCAGTGAAAAGCGTCGTTGTTACTGACTCCACCCTCAACGTGACCGTCGAGGACGCAGAAACCGCGCTGCCTTGCGTCATGGATGCACTCAGAAGCGAGGGAATCCCCGTCGAGCGAATAACGACCACGAAGCCAACGTTGGAAGACGTCTTCTTGTGGTATGCGGGAACGACACGCGCGCCCGGCGCCGCCAGCTCGATAGGGCGAGTTGAGGGGAAGGCAGGAGGTACTCGCCGTGAATGACTCCTTAAGGGTAGTGCTTGCAATGATAGAGCTCGAGCTTCGGCGACTTAGAAATGACCGGACGGAAGTGTTCACAAGGGCCGTTCAGCCCGTGTTGTGGTTAGTGGTTTTCGGAACGGTCTTCAGTCAGCTACACGCCATACCGACCAGTGGAATACCATACGTTGACTACATCACTCCTGGCGTCATGCTGCAGTCAGTCCTCTTCGTCGCCGTCTTGTACGGCTTGACGCTCGTGTGGGAGCGGGATACCGGTATCTTAAAAAAGCTTCTTGTGGCACCGGCTCCCCGATATGCGACTGTTATAGGCAGATCGATGTCTTCAGGCGTCAGAGCAATCATCCAGGTAGTAATCATCATACCCGTGGCGCTCCTCCTCGGCGTGAGCTTCATCCCCAACCCTGCCTACTTCGTCGCAGCGCTCGCAATATTATTCGTCATTTCCGGGGGGTTCGCCGCCCTCTCAATCATTGTAGCATCGTTATTGAAAACCAGAGAGCGATTTATGGGAATCGGCCAAGCGCTTATCCTACCGCTCTTCTTTGCCAGCAACGCCCTTTACCCGATAGCGTCAATGCCTCGCGCAATCCAGATCGTCGCGGTTTTTAACCCGCTGACATATGCCGTAGATGCTGTGCGTGGACTAATGATCACCGGTAATCTGGCGCTCCTTCCGCTTGACGTTGCCGTCATAGCGCTTTTTGATATCCTCATGTTTGCAGTGGCTTCATTGAGCTTCCGGAAGATAATCGAATGATCAACCTATGATTCCCGCGTCTCGCAAAGGTTTATCAGCGATGCTTCCACAGAAAAGCGATACATTTTGAAAAAGTGGCACACTTTTGGCACACTTTTGGCACGATCTTAGCAGCGCACTCATTTTTATAACTTCAGTGATCATTCTTTAGGCATATGGAACTAAGGAGCAAGGAGATAACGAGGGGGGTGACGCGCGCCCCCCAAAGGGCCCTCTTGAACGCCTTGGGCGTGGGAGACGAGGATCTCGAACGGCCATTTGTCGGCATCGCTAATGCCTGGAACGAGATCGTTCCCGGTCACCTTCATTTGCGTGATCTCGCCGAGTTTGTCAAAAAAGGGATACACTTGGCCGGCGGCATCGCGTTCGAGTTCGGCACCATCGGCATCTGCGACGGCATCGCCATGGGACACTCCGGCATGCGCTATGCCCTCCCGTCCCGTGAGAACATCGCCGACTCCGTTGAGCTCATGGCGCAGGCGCACCAGTTTGACGGCTTGGTCATGGTAGGGTCGTGCGACAAGATCGTTCCCGGGATGTTGATGGCGGCGCTGCGGGTAAACGTGCCGACCATGGTAGTGACCGGGGGGCCGATGCGAGCGGGGTACTACGAAGGCACCGACGTCACGCTGGTCTCGACGTTTGAAGGGGTCGGCTGTGTCCAGGCGGGCACCATGACCGAAGCGCACCTTGAGGAGCTCGTGAGCCGGGCGTGTCCCGGGTGCGGCAGCTGCCAGGGCCTGTACACGGCCAACACCATGGCCTGTATGACTGAGATGCTGGGCCTCTCGCTTCCCTATTGTGGGACAACGCCAGCAGTTGATGCTCGAAGGAGGCGCATTGCTGAAGCTACCGGGAAGCGAATCGTCGATCTCATCGTTAACGGGGTCACGCCACGTGACATCGTGACCGAGGCATCGTTTCGGAACGCGATCATCCTCGATATGCTCATCGGCGGCTCGACGAACACGGCGCTGCACCTCCCTGCAATCGCACACGAGGCAGACATATCGCTGCCGCTCACGCTTTTTGACGAACTGAGCGCACAGACGCCGCACATCGCATCCCTAAATCCGAGCGGCCCGTATACCATGAGCGACCTCGACGCCGCTGGCGGCGTCCCCGGCCTCATGAAACGCGCTCGGACGCTGCTGCGCAACGAAATGACCTGCTCGGGCAAGAGCGTTCACGAGATCGCCGATGAGGCACACATCCGTGACGATGCAATCATACGCCCCCTCGACGATCCGGTGCACGCGACAGGCGGCATCACGGTGCTGTTCGGGAACCTTGCTCCGGACGGCGCCATCGTCAAAAGCGCCGGCGTAAGGGACGACATGCTCCGATATACGGGAAAAGCACGCGTATTCAACTCCGAAGATGAGGCGATGCAGGCCATTCTGGCCGGATCGGTGAGCGAAGGGCAGGTTGTGGTCGTGCGCTATGAAGGGCCCAGAGGTGGACCAGGAATGCCCGAAATGCTTGCGCCAACCGCCGCGATATCGGGAATGGGGCTGAGCGTACCCCTCATTACAGACGGGCGTTTCTCGGGCGGGACTCGGGGCGCCGCGATCGGACACATATCACCAGAGGCGGCCGAGGGTGGCCCCTTGGGGCTCTTGCACGACGGGGACGAGATTACCATTGACATCCCCAACCATCGGCTGG
>Ga0247847_1000046_pt1 | contig 44361 bp, 35 predicted proteins | sample PFST25metaG_FD_186002 | JGI IMG/M metagenome (GOLD analysis project Ga0247847, IMG submission 186002) | Peat soil microbial communities from Stordalen Mire, Sweden - P.F.S.T25 | ecosystem: Environmental > Terrestrial > Soil > Wetlands > Peat | place: Sweden: Norrbotten County, Stordalen Mire...
CACTAGCGACTCACCGTTCCGCACGGAAGCGAGCGCCGTCAGAAGGGCACGGCAGACCGTTTCCGATCCCTTCATATCGAGCGGGCGACTCGTCGTGCTAAGGCGCATCTCTACCGCCCGGTCGATCTCGACCGGCGGCCTGTCTTCGAGCTTTACGAAGCCGATAGCCGGTAGAGCCGCTCGCATCTGAGCAAGCAGCATCGGCGAAGCTGCCTCGGGTAGTGCGAGTCTGTGAACGACGCCACGATCGATCCCGACCGCCTCGATGACCACCGGCGCGACCTTCGAACCGGCGAGCATCCGAAAGACGCTCACCAGCCTCTCGGAATCGACCTCGCGAGGCCAGCGAAGCTCGAACCACTTGAGCACGACCCGGCTCATACAGCGTCCTTCCTCGAGCTCGGCCGTCTGCTTGGTCCTCGCTCGGCCGTCTTCCGCCGTTTCTGCTGGCGCTCAGCGTCCGCCTCAAGCTGAGCCTGCGCCAGGTCGATCAGCGCCCCCGCCAGCTTGCGCAGATCCGGCTCCTTGCGCCTGATCGCGCGCACCCGGATGCGTCTCTCGCCGTGATGAAAGGTTCTACTCATAGATCGCCTCCTCTCCGCCCACGGGAATCCCGTGGCGCTGCATTTACGCAGCGATTAGCTGCCTTCCAGTAAACGCTGCGTTTACGCAGCACGTCAATAGAAACGGACGATTTCACAACACCGACCGGACACCCCGCGGCCACTGGCTACCAGCGCTCCCGGTACCAGCGAAACGCGCGCACGAGACCGATCCCGAGTACCACCACGAGCACCAACGGCAGCACCGGCCGCACGATCTCGTAGGCGATGCGGAGCGCAATCGCCACCGCGACGATCCCGACCCAGAACCGAAACCACGGGTTCGAGGGGTTCACGCGGCGGCCTTCAGCACGAGGGCTCGGTGTCGAGGGTCGGCGTCCACGCGCGCAGGAGCGCGCCTGTGCGGGCGAAGTACGCCCGCCAGAAGGCGCGCATGCTGAGCTGAGTCGAGTTCGGTATCTGCCGGCCCGGATCGAGTCCGGCGCCGACCACGTACACGCAGACGCCGCTGAGTTGCGCAACCTTTCCGGCCTGTGCGAGCTTGGCGACCAGTCGAGTGATTTGGGCACGGCTCAGCGGCTGCTTCTTCAGATTCAGTCCATCAGAGGGGCTATATGCCCACATGTTCGAGCTGAGGACGAGTGTCCGTGACCCCGTTGGTTGAGAGGCGAACAATTCGCTGGCGGCTAGCAGGCTGCCGAGGATGTCGGTTCCCGAACGTCTCGAACGATGGACAAAGAGCGCCTCTTCCTGCCGCTTCATCTGCTCGGCCTGCCGGGCAAGGTCGAGGCGTCGGTAATAGGAATTCAGGTCGGACGGATCGGGACTGAAGCGGTGATTGATCGGCCAGGCGATCGTGGCAAGAGCGCTCCACTGAAACGGAGCTGCAGCAACCGCGCCCCGGTCGGCGGCAGCGAGATCGGTCATCTCGCCGAGGATCCGTAGCGCCTCCATCCGCTCGGCCCTGGTCGAATCGAGACTGATGTCGATAAGCTCCACCCGCTGCGAGACGCCGGTCGAGCCGCCTTTCCCCGCCGAGAACGTGCATGCCGTCGAGGCAGTCACGAGAGCTACGACCAGTGCTAGGAGGGTCATCATCTTGAGCTGTTTCATGGCGTGTTCTCCTTCCTGTCTGAGTCACGAAGGGCTGGTTTGATGCGCCTCGCTGCCGTCGTCCACGGCTCGGGCGACTTGCCGTTCCGAGATGCACGCCCGTTCATGGGCGCCGGCTTACCCACGTACGAGCGCCGTATTCGGCCGACCGCGCCGCCAGCGACCCAGTCGCCGATCGCTTGTGGCGGCTCAGCGAGTTCGCGCTTGAGAATGGCGAGGTACTCGGCCTCCTCGTGCTTGTGGTGGCGAAAGATCCGCTCAAGACGAAGCTCTGTCCGGTTATCGAGTGTGTCGATGCGGACGAGCAGCCGTTCGCGACGCCTTTCCAGCTCTTCTAGCGCTGCCTCCGCGGTTGCCCGCTCGGCTTCGAGCTTGGCGATCTCGGCTTCGATGTCTCGCAACTCGGCTCCGCGAGCGCGCTGATAGGCGAGATAGAAGGCACTGAGCAGGACGAGTGCGTGTAGGAGTCCGAGCGCTGCGCCGAGCCAAGAGGGATGGCTGACTCCCTGTCCGGAGAACTCGCGGCTGACCGCGCCGATCTCGCTCGCGCGCAGCATCGCCAGCCAGATGACGGCACCGGCAACCAGGAACACGCCGAGCGCGAACACCGCCCGGTGTAGTTGCCAGTCGCGGCGGCCCTCGGTCCGCTCGCCCTCCGTGCGTACGACACGAGAGGCAACCTGACCGAGAATGTGCACGCTCGCGACGAGCATCATCCCAACCAACACCGAGATCAGGCGGATCGTTTCGTCGTCGACGGGCAACCTCGTGAAGGAGAGCTTGAGAAGTGGATACTCCCCCACCGAGAAGAGCCCCATTAGCAACACGTAGACGAGGAGCAACATCTGCCTGATTAGCCGCGCCGACTTCGGGATCAGCTCCCGCCTACGCTCGGTCTTTGCAATTTTCGCGTTTTTGTCCTCAACGTCCGCCTCGCGCCAGACGAGCTCGCACTCGACGTCCGCCAGTTCTTCCTCGAGCTCGCCTCTCTCTGCCGTCGCATGCTCGAGTTCGTTGCTTGACGCTTCCCCATGAGCAGCGACCAGCCCGTCCTGATAGGCGGTCTGATCGCCGAGCGGGTAAGTGCTCTCGAGGTCGAGCCGAGCGGCCTTCTTGCCCGAACCGCGGACTGTCTCCGGTCGCACTTCGACGGGCTCGCTCCTGCGCCGCCGACTTTGGGCTGAAGCCGGTTCGCCGTCTCCGGCGCTCCTTCGTTTCGGCCTCGGCTTCGTCGCGGCCATCAGGCAGCCCTACGATTCGAGCGAGATCGCGAACTCAGCCGACGCGAAACGCTCCGTTGCTGACGTGGTGGCCGTTCGCGGCTAGCGACGGCACGCTCCTTACCGCGGAGCCTTGAAGCTCGCATCGGCTCCCTTGTCGGCCCGACGTCGTCATCGGCGAGCCTGGTCGCCCAGGCTGCGGGCACGCCTGAGAAGCCGTGCTCGAAGCCATTGAGATTGGAGTCCAAGACGTGTACCATCCGCTCCCCCTCTCTCGCGCCGGCTGGAGCGCCGACACGCAATCGCCGTGTCACAGAGAGAACAGTGCGTTCTCTGTACGGAACAGTAGCGACATCCGGAGCGTTGTGCAACAATCAGGAACGATGCGTTCTCTTAAAGGACAGATGTCGTTGTTCGACGAGCTCCGCCGACAAGAGCCCGGACTCAACGATCGGCAGGTTCTCTCTGTCGCCTGCCGTCGTTTGGTGCGCGAGACCCGCCTCCATCCGCCGATCAATCCACTCGCCCTAATGGGATTGCGCGGCATCGTGGGCGTAGAGGCCAGCAGGCTGGCCCAGCTGGGTTGCCTCGTGCAGCTCGGGAATGGACGCTCCGTCATTCATGTACGCGCCCAGGATCACCCGATCAGGCAGCGCTTCACAATCTTCCACGAGATCGCCCATACGCTCCTGCCGGGGTATTCGGGGACGCAGGAATTCCGCTGTGTCGAGAATTCAAAGCAGCCAAAGGAGCAGCTCAGTAACCACGCGGCTGCGGAGCTTCTCTTTCCGGGGCTCTTCTTCGAGGGCGATCTGGCCTGGGCGGGATTGACAACCAAGGGTCTGGAATTACTGGCGCGTCGATATCAGGCGAGCCTCGAAGCGACTGCGATCCACGCCGTAGATCACTGGAGCAGCCCCGCGATTTGTGTGGTTGCCAAGCAGCCGCCTCTAACGACGGCGACTCTAGGGAGTAATGATCGGCCCGCCCTAGTGGTCAGTTACGTGCACCGGCAGGGAGTTTGGCCGGAAGCGGTCAACGCATATGCGATTCTGCGGTCGGGCGTTCTCGAACAGACTCTCGCGGCGGACACGCACATCAACGGAACGCTTACTCTCAACAACGACAATCACGAGCAGGCGACGCGATTACGTTTGAGCGCCAAGGCCTACCCGTTTCGCACCGGCGGGCGAAGGCAGAACCGCGTGATAGCGCTGCTGACTCCTGTTTAGAACCTGGAGGTTCAAGTGACCATCGGTCAGAACATCCGCCGCTTTCGTGAGGAAGCCGGCGTCAGCCTGTCCGAGCTCGCCGAACGAGCGGGCGTCTCAAAGGGCTATCTCTCTGCGCTCGAGAACGAAGACGCTGAGATCAAGAAGATGCGCCCATCTGGGCAGAGTGTCTACAAGCTCGCCGAAGCGCTCGGAGTGACCGTCGGCGATCTACTCGGTGAACACACCCACCTCGACGAACCGGTCGACGTCCCAGGCAGCCTGCGCGAGTTCGCTGAGCAGGAAGGCTTGCCCGAGTCGGATGTCATGATGCTCGCACGTATTGAGTTTCGCGGAGAACAGCCAAAGACCGTGGACGCATGGGGCTTTCTCTACCGCGCAATCAAGTACAGCGCCTCCCAATAAGCGGTGACTGGGATAGAGAACTAGAGAACGGAGCGATTAGAGAATCAAGACCGACACAGTATCGCCGACTGGTATCACATCGGCAAACCTGTCCAGCGATGCGTGAATACTAACGCTATACGCTCGTACTACGAAAGGCGCTTCGACCGATTAGATCGCGCTATTTGAGTGACGGATACCATCAATTGTCGTATAATCATTCTTTATAAGGCGGACTGTTTTATATGAGTAAATCGCTCCTCGATGCGCTACCTGGGATCGTCGCCGCCGGCAAGCGGCAAGCGAATCAGATCCTGGAGCAGCTTGAATCAAACCAACGGGTCACACTCCAGACACGCGAGCTGGTAATCCCATCGAAAGATGTATCGCAAGGCGACCTTTTCCGTTCTGACGGAAACAAGGCCGACATTGGCAACCCGAACCGGCTCATCTACGGCGACAACCTCCTCGCGATGGCAGCGCTGCTCGCAGGAGACGGGGAGACAGCTTCTCTGCGTGGCTCAGTGGACTTGATTTATATCGATCCGCCTTTCGACTCAAAAGCCGATTATCGCACGAAAATCGCTGTCCCTGGGGCGACCATAGAACAACGTCCGACGGTTATCGAGCAGTTCGCGTATTCTGACACGTGGTCTGACGGTACCGCGTCCTATCTCGCGATGATCACACCTCGATTGGTGTTGATGAGAGAGCTTCTTTCAGATAGCGGATCGATCTATGTTCACCTCGATTGGCATGTTGGGCATTACGTAAAAATGGTTCTAGATGAGCTATTTGGACGCAAGAGTTTCGTTGATGAAATCATCTGGGCTTATGGTTCGCCGTCAGGCGGTAGAGCAGCCGGAGCGAAGCTCGTCAAAATGCATGAGACTTTACTCCATTACGCGAAGGACTATAGCTGTCGGAAATCGAATAAGCTTCATCTTCCATACAGCGACAAGTACATCGAAGACTGGTTCAAGTGGACTGACGAAGACGGACGTAGATATCGTAAGCGAATGCGAGACAAAGGCCAATGGGAGCGCCAATATCTTGACGAGAGCAAGGGTATTCCTGCCTCGACAGTCTGGTCAGACATTAAACAGGTTTACGCAGACCCGCGCGCATATAAAAGCAACCAGACCAAGCACTCGGAGATAGTAGGGTACGACACGCAGAAGCCCGAGCGACTTCTTGCGCGCATAATCGAACATTCAACCGACCCGGAAGATGTTGTTGCCGACTTCTTCGTCGGGTCCGGAACCACTGCCGCAGCGGCAGAGAAATTAGACCGACGATGGATAGTGTCGGATCTCGGAAAGCCGGCGGTTATGATCACGCGTAAGCGGCTAATCGATCAAGACGCGAGGCCGTTTCTCTATCAAGCGATCGGCGACTATCAAGTAGAACAAGCGAGGTCGACTTTAGGGCGTCGTTTCCGTGTAGGCGACCTCGCTCAGGTTGTGTTGAAACTCTACGGAGCGCTTCCGCTCTCTCCAGAGGAGAATGCGTCTGGGAGTCTTGGGAGACTGCCGAACGCCCGAACGCTTGTACTCGCCGATAGTCCGTCCCGTCTTACGACTGTCTCGACACTCCGGCGCGCTCAGCAATATCGGGATTCGCTCATGGGGGGTTTCGACAAGGTTGTCGTGCTTGGCTGGAACTTCTCTGCCGGGATCGGTCAGGACATCGCGGCGCTCAACGACCCTCATCTGGAAGTTCTCGTCATCCCACCTGACCTGCTCGATCGCTTAAAGAAAAAGAGTTCGCTCGATAAACTCGCCGGTGAAGTCCGGTTTTCGAGCCTGCAGTATCTACAGGCGCACGTGGCTGAGCGCAAGACCTCCGGCGACGGAGAGGAACTCCACGTCGTCCTCGACAACTACGTCCTTCTCTCTCCCGACGCGATCAACCTCGACGAAAAGAACCGTGAGGCCCTTCAACAGGTCGCGAACGACGATCCTCTCGCACTTATCGAATACTGGGCCGTCGACCCGGACTATGACGGTGCGATCTTCCGCTCTGTGTGGCAGGACTACCGGGAGAACACCGAGAACGACAGCGATCCCCTGAGAGTCGTCAAGAAGGCCGTCCTTCGTGTCCCGCCCGCCGACGGCCCGCGCCGCGTTTGCGTTCGCGCCGTAGATGTCTTCGGATTCGAATCCGAAGTCGTAGTCGAAGGGGTCGAGGCGACCAGATGAGCCCCAACCGTGATGTATTCCCGCTTGCAGCCGGTCTTCACCATCTAGTAGGTGGGCAGATCGCGGATCTCGTTTCGGGACATCCGACTGAACTACTCGAGCAAGTCACGCCCGTCACGGCGGAGCTCCTCCGGTATTGGTTCGAGGCTGACTACTGCGATCTCCGCGAGCTGAACTTTCACGAGGGACAGCGAGAAGCGATCCTCAACATCGTTTATGCGCAAGAGGTGTTAGCGCCCCGACGGTTGCAAGACCTATACGAGAAAGTTGCACCTGACGCACTCTTGGAGGGTGGGATGCTCGGAGAGGTGACGCGCGCTCACCACAACCACCCCATGTACGCCGCGAAGATGGCAACCGGTACTGGCAAGACCTGGGTGCTGAACGCCCTTCTCGTCTGGCAGTACCTGAACAAGCTTGCCACTCCTGAAGACGAGCGCTTTACGAGCAACTTCCTCCTCGTCGCTCCCGGGTTGATCGTCTACGACCGCCTCCTTGACTCCTTCCTTGGCAAGGAACGAGATGGCGAACGCCACTTCAAGACCTCCGACATCTTCTCGCACCAAGAACTATTCGTTCCGGAGAACTACCGCGAAGCCGTCTTTGGGTTCCTGCAGTCATCCGTCGTCACAAAGACTGATATCGGTCGAAAGGTCACCGGAAGTGGGATGGTTGCGATCACCAACTGGCACCTGCTCGCGGGTGTTGAGGATCCGGACTTCATCCCGGATACCGAGGCGCCCGGGACAGACGTTGATTCTGAGGAGGCCGTCAGGAGCTTTTTCCCCGTAACCCCCGGTACGACTAGCGGAAACGCACTCGAAGCGCTCGACCGCGCATATCTCCGCGGCGGACCATTGGAATCGCTCAAGGATCTTCCCGACCTGCTCGTCTTCAACGACGAGGCCCACCACATTCACGAGATTAAACGCGGCGAGGAGGTAAGCGAGGTCGAGTGGCAGAAGAGCTTGACCGAGATTGCGTCGACTAAGGCGCATCGCTTCATCCAGATCGACTTCTCGGCGACTCCTTTCAACGAGACCGGGGGACGAGGCGGCAAGAGGAAGATCTATTTCCCCCACATCGTCGTTGATTTCGACCTCAACGCCGCGATGAGTATGGGGCTCGTCAAGGCGCTTGCGCTAGATAAGCGCAAGGAGGTCGCCTCGCTACCGCTCGACTTCAAGGCAGAGCGAGATGAGCAGAAGCGAGTCACCGGACTGTCGAACGGACAGCGAGTGATGCTGCGCGCCGGCTTGCGGAAGCGGCAGATCCTCGAGCAGAGCTTCGCGTCTACTGACCCCGATAAGCACCCGAAGCTTCTAGTCGTCTGTGAGGACACGAGCGTCACAGGCCATGTTGTCGAGTTTTTGAAGACGACCGGTTTGGGCGACGACGAGATTCTCGCTGTCGACTCCAATCGCAAGGGCGAGATGAGCAAGGCGGAGTGGGAATTCACGCGGGAGCGATTGTTTGACATCGATCGCCATCCTCACCCTAAGGTCATCGTCAGCGTCCTCATGCTGCGAGAAGGCTTCGACGTCAACAACATCTGCGTCATCGTTCCGCTCAGGTCGAGTCAGGCCCAGATTCTTCTTGAGCAGACCATTGGTCGCGGTCTGCGGCTCATGTGGCGTGGAGAAGCTCGGATCGACGAGCTAAAGCACGAAACGCGAGAACGCTTCCGACAGAAGCTCGAGCCCACGAATTACTTCGACGTGCTCTTCATCGTCGAGCACCCGGCATTCGCCGCGTTCTACGACGAGCTACTCGAAGGCGGACTCGCTGTCGAGGTTGACGAAGATTCTGACAAGACTGACCCGGCGGGCGACCTGGAGATAGTCGAGTTGCGCGATGACTACGAGCGGTATGACTTCCGCATTCCGTTCCTCGTGCGCGAAGCCGAAGAAGAGCTTCGCACGCCGTCGCTCGACCCTCTCGCACTTCCGCCGAGTAAGTACCCATTCGACCTTCTGAAGCGTGCTATCGGGAGGGGCGACCGTTTCGTCTCCGAGGATGCCCAGACAGGGACTCAGTACGGTGACTACCGCGTCGACGGCGGCGTGATGACCGCGACAGGCTACAACGACTACCTCGCTCGCATGACCACCCGTATCACTGAGGCTCTTGGTAGCAGCATCACGCGTAGCGCCAAGCAGTACAGCGAGGCGAGCCAGTTCCCGATGCTCCAGGCCTATCGACCGCTCGTAGCCGGCTGGCTCGACACCTACATCCGGAATCGCCTCTTTGGGGAAACCATTGAGCCACTCGAAGATGAGAACTGGCGAGTTCTACTGCTCGACGACGTCGCTCACGGCATAGCCGGCACGTTCGCAACGGCGCTTACCGAAGCCGCCGCCAATCAAGAGGTCGCAGGCGCCGAGGTGGTGTACCGCCTACTCTCGGAGGTCAAGTCGATCAGCATCCGTAGCTCCAGCGCCGTCGATGTCCGAAAGTGCATATACCCCAAGCTGCCGATCCCGACCCGAAGCGGCGGGCTCGAGCGTCTATTCATAGAGTGGGCGGATGACGACAGCCAGATCGAGGCGCTAGTGAAGATTCACGAGTATCGCCACGACTTCCTTCACCGGCCATACCTGAAGGCCGACGGGATGCCAGCGCAGTACTCACCGGATTTTTTAATTCGAACGACTGAGCGGGTCTACGTGGTCGAGACCAAGGCGCAGAGCGCGTTGACGGACGAGAATGTACAGCGGAAGCAGCGAGCCGCGATCGCGTGGTGCGAGCAGATCAACACACTGCCGTTGGAGCAGCGTGACGGTCGGGAGTGGCAGTACGTCATCCTCGGCGAGTCGTCTGTGAAGGAGTGGCACTCAAAGAGTGCTCGTGCAAGCGAGCTGCTCGATTTCGCGCGTCTTAGGCGCAAGGAGCGAGCTTCTGTGCAGGAGACGATTCTATGAGCCCGCCACACCTACGGATGAGCACCGTGCTTCCAGAACGAGAAACGAGAGCTCGAAGGTCTTTCGAATGAGCGTCGAAGACGACCTAGCCGAGTGGATCGCCACTCGGCCTGCTTGGCAGCAATCCGTCATTGCGCGACTGTGCAAGCAGGAGTCTTTCGATGATGCCGCTATCGCTGCGCTCGCTGATCAACTCATAGCGAACAAGGAGGCAACGGCGGTTGCCAATGTCCTAGCTAGCGATATCCCTGGATCATCGGTTGCCGCCGCTGCTGTGAGTCTGGCCGCGATCGACGAACTCCAGGGTTTGAATGCTCTTGTTACCGGTCAGGCGCTATCGTTCGGCGCCACTGGGATTACTGTCGTCTATGGCGACAATGCAAGCGGCAAGTCCGGATACGCTCGACTTCTCAGGAATATGGCTGGCGCCCGAGTCCGCGAGGACATTCTCGGTGATGTTTTCGCTAAAGCCGGGCAGGCCCAGCAGCACGGGGTTGTGCAATACCGCGTCGGGAGCTTGGATGGTGAACCATGGACGTGGCCCGGGTCTCCAAATCCTGAACTACAACAAGTTCACTACTACGACAAGGCGTGTGGCAACGCCTATCTCAGCGCCACGTCTGAGATCACCTACCGCCCGTCAGCGTTCATTCTTCTAGATCAGCTCATTGTGGTATGCGATGCGGTACGCGAGGAACTTGACGAGAAACTCCGAGACAACCAGCTATCAAGGGCAGCGTTGCCAGCACTCCCTGATGGGACGACAGCGGCCCGTTTTCTGGCGACACTTGGAGCGGCGACCAAAGAGACGGAGATTGACGCGCACTGCCGAACGCCTGAGGGTGCCCCCAAAACACTCGCGGCCTTGCTTGCTGAGGAGGCGCGACTAAACGCGAGCGATCCGTCAAAGGAGCGACAACGCCTCGAGTCTCTGGCGACGAGGATGGAGACCATCAAGAGTTACTGTGATCGCCTTGTCGAGAGGTTCTCGGAGCAAGCTCTCGAGAAACTCGCGCAGGTCAGACGCAGCGCAGCGGAGTTGCGAGCTGCTGCCACAGTGGCATCGTCACAGAACTTTGAAGCCGAGCCCCTGCCGGGGGTGGGAAGCAATACGTGGCGTGCCCTCTGGGAGGCAGCGCGAGCGTACTCCGAGGCTGAGGCTTTTCACAGCCACCCGTTCCCAGTGACAATCGCCGGAGGCCTGTGCGTGTTGTGCCAGCAGGAGTTATCCGAAGATGCGGCTGATCGGTTCAAGAAATTCCAGGCCTTCATGTCAGACACGACCGAGCAGGAGGCCAAGAAGGCGGAGCAAACACTCGCGGCGTCTAGCGAGACTGTGAAAAATCTTTCGAACCAACCCGCAGGTGTCTTGACTGCCCTTGCAGAGATTCGGGCTGGCGACACGACCACGGCTGAAGTGATCGACGCTTGGCTCGCCCCTGTTCCGAATCTTTGCGAGAGCGTGTTGGCGTGGCTGGATGGGAGTGCGGAAGCCGCCGGAGGTTCGCTCGATAGTGGACCAGGATCCATGCTTGGCGAGAAAGCGGAGGGGCTGCGAGAGCGGGCGTCAGCACTAGATGCGACGAGCTTCGCGGAAGCCCTGAAGGTGGTCACAACCCAAAAGAACGAGCTGCAAGGCGCAATCGCACTCGTCGAGCACAAGCCCGCCATTTTGCAGGAGGCCAGCAGGCTCAAGGTGCGCGCACAGATCGAGGCCGCGAAAAAGGCAACAGACACAGGGCCGATCACCAGAAAGTCCTCGGACTTGACCCGCACGTATGTGACGCGGCTTGTGCGCGATCAGTTCGCCCAGGAGTCGGAGAGTCTCCGCCTGCGGAGGATTACCTTGGACGATAAGGGCGGTGTCAAGGGTCAGCTTCGTCACCGTCCGTCGCTCTTGGGTGCGGTGAGTCAAGTCCCAGTGACAAAGGTCCTTAGCGAGGGGGAACAGAGCGCACTCGGCCTGGCGGGCTTCTTTACGGAGGCCACGTTTGATGACACGAAGTCCGCAATCGTGCTTGACGACCCTGTCACCTCGTTGGATCACGTACGGCGCTCGCTCGTTGCCAAGCGTCTAGTGGAGCTTGCCGGCGAGCGCCAGATCGTCGTCTTCACTCACGAGGTCACGTTCGTAGGGGACTTGGTGCGCCATGCAGCCGAAGCGCACGTACCAATCACAGAACGGTCGATCCAACGCAGCGGAAACGATCAGCCTGGGATGTCCACTAACAAGCTCCCGTGGAAGGCAAAGGATGTTGCCGCACGGATTGATGAGCTAGGCAAGCTTCTTGCCGAGATACGACGCGAGCGAACCGGATGGGACCAAGACACCTACGAAGAGCATTGCTCTGGCTGGGCTGGAAAGTTGTCTGAGGCCTGGGAACGCACGGTGAATCTTGAAATCGTCAATGAAGTTGTGGATCGTGGCACATCTCAAGTGCGACCGATGAAGTTTCGGATTTTCGCGGCGATCACTGACAAGGACAACGAGGAATTCCAAGCAAGCTATGGGCGGTGTTCGGAGTGGGCGAGGCGCCACGACAAAGATCCCGCAGTTAACTTTGTCGCACCCGAGCCCGAGGACATGGAAGCGGAACTGTCGACGTTCCACGAGTGGTTCAAGCGAATCAAGAGCTATCGAGGAAAGTGACACCTTGCTCGGTCCAGCGGCTCCGATCGCGGGCGCGCCTGACGAGGGCCTGTGGTCGGACTAGGTATGGGTGCTGTCTGCAGTACGCTCGCCGGGACAGGCTCGGAGAGGAGGCAGGGTGGGCGTTCCGCCCGAGGTACGGCTAGTGGCTAACCGAACGATGTCAACTAGATCGAACCCCTAGCTCGCTGAGGTGGGAGGGCGATCATTGGGCTTTCGCGAATTCGATGATCGCGTGACATAGCCCAGTCAATGCCGGCGATGAGAGACCCTCGTTCCGCGCGGCGGAGACCCAGTCGGCGATGAAGAGCTCGTTCTTCTCAAGGCCGCCCTCCTGCGCGTAATGCTGACGAGCCGTCTCAGTGAGACGCCCGTAGGCGTCGCCGAACTCTTCCTTCACTGCCTGGGTAAGGCTTGTCCGCCAAATCACGTAGTTCGGACCGACAACGTCTTCCGCTGGGAACGGGTTAGGGTTCACTCCGAGGAGGGTTTGGAGCGCACGGTTGTCCCGCTCATGCTTCTCCCGGTGATCCGGTTGCAGCGTATCTGAGTCAGCATCGAACATCACGAATACTGGCATCTCCGTTTCGACTGCGATCGCCAATGGCTGAATCAGCCTGTCTTTTCCGTTGACGGGAATGATGTAGCAGCCGAGCCGCCTGAACTCTGTCCACAGACCGGCGAGATGTAGTTCAGTAGTGATGTACGCCACGTCTTCAAGGCCTTCAACGAGGACCGCCACTTTCGTGAAGAACATCTCCGCGATCCCGGGTTGAAGCGCTTGGTGAATCTTGGCCACCAGCCCTTCGATGGGTCTCTCTGTGTCCTTGCCCGTTGCGCCACGGATGCGCGCGCAAAGGCTAGAAAACGTTAATGACCGCACCGTTGTAGACCCGTTCAATCCGAGGCGACGGACGAGTCGTACATTCTCGAATCCATCACCACTGACGAACAGCGGCGAATGAGTCGTCACGAGAATCTGGTTATTGCCGGTGGCGAGCTCGCAGAGCACCTCAGCAAGGTGGCGTGCTTGCGACGGGTGCTGATACAACTCCGGCTCTTCGCATCCGAGAATCAACGTCGGTGCGTTCTCCGCTTCCGAGCCGGCAAGCTCTTGCAGCAACGCAAGCAAGTACGAGCGCTGCAAGCCATGGCCCATCCGGGCCAAGCTGCCGAGGAAGTCGCCATCGCCTGTCCTTATGCCAGCAACAGGCGGTTGGAGCACAACTGACTTGCTGGGGTCCGACAGCCACTCCATGCCAAGGCGTACGTTTGGATGGGCCCAGGCTTCTAGCCGTCGCTGTAGCGACTCTGATAGCTCCGTGAGGCTTGCCTCATTGTCACGAAGAAGGCCCCGATAACGCTCGAGGGTCTCGGTCTTCAAGGTCTCGAGCTCGGTATCGAAGTTTGTTCGGCCTCGTACTGCGCGGGCAATCAACTTCCCGAGAGCGGTGTTCTTCGCCTCCTGCCCCTCTTCGCCCGCATCCTTAACTGCCGGGACAAACACCCATTGCACGAATTGGGCGAGCTTCCCGGTGCTGTTAACGCCGTAGAAGTTGTCCTCGCTCCGAATCAGGGCGCACGACTCGGTGTTCTCGCTCTCGAAAGCGCGAAGAGCAGCGATGTTCGCAGCCTTCGAGCCCGCAGCTGGTAGATCCGGAAACTGCTCACGAAGGGAGCTGTAGATGTCCTTGAGCTCGCCGGCCGCAGCGCCGGTCTTTTCCTGTTCGAAGAACCCGCGAAACGCGTGGAGTCCAAGGCGGTGTCCGAAGTAGTGGACGTTGCCGACGCGTGCCTCAACATCGAAAACGGCCTCAGCGGTGACGACGAGCTCGCCTTGCCGAACATACGCATCAAGCTCCTGCTGCGCCTGCTCCGAGAGGTCACCAAAGGTAACGGTGATTCGAACAGGTTCCGCGATGTTCTTGAGGAAGTAGTCCTCATCAATAAGTTTGGCAGTGTCCGTTGTGGAATCGGTTTGCTCGCGGAAGAACACGTTCAGCGCCGAAAGTACCGACGACTTACCAGCGCCGTTCGGACCGACGAAGCATGAATGAGGGTTCAAGGCGATAGTCTCGTCTTGGAAGCTCCGGAAATTCTCGATGTGGATCGACTTGATCCTCATCGAGCGGAGCTCGGCTCAGTCTGTGTTCTCTGGGATTCCACGTATGGTTTCTGCCGGTCGCGGAAATGGTCAAAGCGAGGAGAACGCTTAATTGGGGGGATGGTGGTCCCCGCCTGCCCACTTCCCCTCAACCGATCTTCTCGCACGGGTAACCCGCCTTTTTAACATGGACATCGAAATACTTTCCGTGTGAGTCCGCCGTCATGAGCCCGGCATGAATCTCGCTCGGCACACCGGAGTATTGGTACACGCCGCCATGGAGAAACTCGACTTTGAGCGTCGACGACGACACGTCATAGCCGATTGACGCAAGGCTGGTCGATGCGACCGGTTGGCGTTCCATGTCTAATCACTCCTTCTTCGTCTGAAATGACCGCCCGCTGCTGTCTCGAGGTTGTGGCCGTGAGGCAGCACGCCGGGGAAGTCGCCTGTGGCTCCAGCCGATGGCGAGAGGTCCCGGCCGTCCGCCGGTACCGAGTGGCGGGACGAGCTCAAGCGGTAGGGGGGTTGAGTGCATTCTCTTCGAGGTGGATCACAGTTGCCGACCCTATGTTCTGATAACGCTCGGGTACACAAGTGAGGACAATCACCTGGCTCTGGTGACCGGCGGAATTAAACGCGGCACCCACCCGCTCAAGCCGGCTGGCGTCGGAGTAACCCAGCGCGTCGTCGAAGATCACGGGGACGCCGCCATCTCCTCCGTCCTCGGAGGCGGGGCTCACCAGCGCAGCACACGCCAGTCGCGCGAGTACGCAAAGCTGTTCCTTCGTGCCAGAGGAAAGCGAGTCATAGGGGACAGTGACCCCGTCGATGGTCCGGCTGACGATTTCCAGTGTCTCGTGGTCAACTTCGAGCGCGACCGTTGGGCCGAACACGATGCGCGCGAGCGCGTCGAGCTGCTGCTGAAACGGAGCAACGTATGATCGTCTCGCGTCGTCGCGGTGCGCGCTGAGACGCGCATGGAGTAGCTCGACAGCGGCAGCACGGCGCTCGGTGAGCGTTGTCGTCCTCTCGAACCGAGCGAGCTCCGATTGCTGCGCAGCGAGTAGGTCAGCGAGGCCCGACTGGCCCCGGACGTCAAGCTCCCTCCCGATGCCTGCAAGCTCCAACTCGAGTTCGCGCTGATCGTTGCGGAGGCGATCGAGGACTGCTTCAGCATTCTCCAGTAGCGTCCGAGCAGAAACTGGATCTCCGGCTGCTAGATCTGCAACCTCCTGGTCATGCACTGCAGCCGCGTCGATGCCGGCTTTCTCGTCTTTGCCACGCTGCTTCTCTATCTCAGCATCGGAGACCTTGAGGCGAGCAGCGTCAAGTTGGTCCTGGGCGTCCTTGAGCGTCGCCGCTGCGAGTTCGAGGCGGACGCTCCGCTTGCCGGCCTCCCCCTGAAGGCTGTTCGCGAACGCCTCGGCCTGCTCCAGCGCCTGTTGGCACTGTGCCTCGCCGCGGCGCGCCTCATCGGCGAACTTGGAAGCCGCTTCACTGATCCCCTTCGCCTCATCGAGGTCAGCTGGCAGTGGGACTGAGGCGTCTCGCTCGGTTTGATATGAGGCGATCTTTGCTTCGTATCGTCCGACCTTCTCGGCGATGAGTTGCAACGTGAGGTCTCGCAGATTGTCCTTCAGCGTCTTCGTGGCGGTTGCGACCGACGTCTCCGCGTCTGATCGCTGTCGCACGAGAGCCCGGGCCTGGTTGAGGCTGTCGTCTCCTGCTATGCCGACAGCCTCGAACAACGAGGCGAGGTGTCGATCGGCAGTTTGGGCCGCCTCTTGAAGCGCTCGTCCGGTCTGCTGACCAGCGACGGTGACCCGCGCCACATCTCCGAGAGTTAGCTCGATGTCTCCCGCGACCGCCTTCTCGAAGCGCTCGCCAGCCTCAAGCGCAGCCTCCTCGTCCCCGATCTGAACGCGGAGCGGCTGGATGGCGTCAACCACAAGCGTGAGCTGTTCGACAATTGCACGCCCGCGCGCCTCGGCGGCCCCTAGGGAGGCCTGGTCGATCTCGTCGAGCTTGTTCTGATCGATCAGGCAGGCGTCGAGGAACTCCGTTGCTGTCCGGACAGCCGCTTCGGCCTCCTCTGCCCGAGCGCGGCGTTCACTCAATAGCTGATGTTCAAGTGTGTCTCTGAAGTGCTCGAAGTCGGAGTTCGCCCGCTGGCCTTCCGCCTCGGCCGTTTCGCGCGCTACCCGCGCTAGGTCTCGCGTCTTGAGAGCTTCGATCTGTGCTGTGTGAGCTGCCTCAAGCCCCTGAGCGTCCCGTGTCGTATCCTTCTGGAGTTCTGCGACAGCCTTCTCGGCCTCACTGACAGCCTCAATCGCCTTCTGCCGAGCTTCGCTGGCCGCTCTCGACTCTCTCGCTCGTCCCTCGGCCTTCTCTCGTGCGAGCTTGAGCAGCTCGACCGCATGCTCCTTCTTTGCGAGTTGATTCACGTTCGTTCTTCGCTCTGCGATCACGTCGAGCTGCGTGGTTTGCTCCTGGGTGCTCGCACCTATATCCAGGCCGATCTGTCGGTGCCGCTCGGCAGATGTATCGAGACCCCGAAGTTCGGCTTCGACGTCTCTCACGCGTTGCTGGAGATCCACTAGTTTTGAAGCATCAACAGCTCGTGCGGCCGTGGGCCTGCCAGTAGCGGTGAAGTAGAGTTCCCGTTCTTTCTCGACGCGCGCGAAGACATCAGCGCCGTCGTCACCGCCAAGTGCGCCACCTGTCGCCGCAGCATCGAGGGCGGCGGCGAGCGTGCGGCTTTCGCCGAGTGCGGCCTGGGTGATGCTGACCCCCTGCTGGTAGCGCAGCGCTCCGAAGAGAGCCCTGTCTAGGGTCTCGTCGAGGATCTCCAGGACACGGTCGTGGGCTTCGCGGCCAGTGTGATTCTCCGGAACCGGTGCCAGTATTTTCAGCTCGGTCTTCGCCCCGACAACCCACTGCTTCGAGTAGATGAGGTGATAAGCGCCGGTCGTCAGCTCAACCTCGACCGACGGCCCGGCATCAATATGCACCGGCTTGACGGCCCTCAGCTTGCTCTTGCTCGACGTGTGAGGCTCGTCGAATAGGAACACGATCGCATCGGCCAGACTCGTCTTCCCAACCTCGTTCGGGCCTTGAATGATCGTTACTCCGTTTGGAGCGAGACTGACGTCGGCGCTCCGCACGCCGCGGAAGTTACGCAGCGAGATTCGATGGATTCTCATGAGCCGGCGCGCGCGAGGCGGAAGAGAAGGCTAAGGGCATCCTGGGCCACCTCGCCGGCCTCGCCGTCCGAGCGGGCCTGCTCGCGTAGATCTTCCAGGGTCGCGGCAGCGAACCCGGTGAGGCCGAGGTCAAGAAGATCCTCCTCATCCGGAAGAACGACGAGATCTGTGTGGCGCTCCCAGGTCTCCAGCGCCGCAAACAGATCGGAGTAGTGGTTAAGCACCTCGTCGAGGTGCGCCTTCTCCGTCAGGTTCAGCGTGCCGACGAAGCTCAACTTGACGACGGCGCTTCGCTTGTCAGCGATCGCTTCAAGCCATTCCGCGATCGCGTCGACTTCTTCTCGGTTGTTCGCAGGGAACGATTCCTTAAGGAATGTCCAGAAGCCCACCTGACGCGCCTCGACCTTGACCGACTCGCCATCCAGGTCGACCACGAGCACCTTGTTCGGTTCGTTCTCCGTGAAGTCAGTGACAAGAGGCGTTCCCGAATACCAAATGCGGTCTCCCGGGTCGAGGCGCGTCACCGAATGTCGGTCACCGAGCGCGAGGTAGTGGATGAGCCCTGAGGCGATCGCTTCGCGGACTGATGCCATCCGGATCAGCGACGGGTTCTGCTGGTCGGGGTTCCCTTCATCCACCGCACCATGCGCTACCAACACTCGAAGCGTGTTTCCTGCCGGGGTGAGCTCAGCACAAGCCTTCGCGACAAGATCCTCGAGCGGCTGCTTCGAGTCCCAAGGCGCTCCGACCAACTCTGCGTCCGCCCCCGGGATGGCGACTGGCGCGAACGTATCGAGCACGATTAGATTCTTGGGACGATGATCCAGAAACGTGGATGAGCGGTAAACCGACGCGGCATTCGCCGAGTCATGGTTCGCCGGCAGGAGGAAGAGCGGCACGGTGAAGCTCGACATGGCATCGAGCGCTCGAACGACAACTTGGCGGTCAAGATGGTTCGAGTCGAACACGTCGCCGCTCACCACCACGAACGCGCAACTCTCGACCTCTGCCAGCTTGGCAATTTCTTTAATCGCCTCGAGGCGAGCTTCCGAGTAGCGAGCCTGAGCCTCGGCAGACAAGAAGTGCCGGGTCATCCCTAGCTGCCAGTCCGCCGAATGGATAAAACGAACGCGCGTTGCCTGGGACAAAGCCATCAGAACGACAGTAGCCCTCGGGTGAGAGGCCCGCAACAGACGCTGTGCGCGCTCACTTTGATTCTCAACGAGTCAGAGGAACCAGGTCAAGGATTGAATCGTCCATCGTGTCCGAGGTCGGAGGCATCCGCGAGCATGCCTGTGACATCCTCGACGGTGGCGAAGACGCATTCCGGAAGCGGAAGGAGAAGTACAAGATCTAGGTGTCGAGACGCTTGATGCGCTTGCCGCTTGCGTCCGTGATCTCGGTGTGCTGGCCGAGGATGCCATCTCGCTTGTACGAGTAGGCGTGCGTCTTTCCGCCCTTACTGTGGTTCATCCGCTTGCCGAAGAGAAACGCGTCCTCTTCGCGCGACTCCCGTACGAGCTGTCCGTGCGAGTTGTAGGTCTTGAATACGACTCCTAGCGGTCCTTCTTCACGCTGGGTGTGGAACGGCTGGTGTTTGAACAACTCTCGGCACGCCGGGCACTTCTTCGGCTCTTGCCACCCCTCGATCCGGCACTTGATACGTGTTCCCGACTTGATCGTGAACCATGTTCCGCAGTGCGAGCAGGGCGCACTCTTCTCAGGGAACGACGCTCGACACGATTTACAGACATCCGGGATGTTCGACCAGTCGCGGTGAGCCTTGAAGTCGGTGTTGCAGATTCGGCACCGGACGTTGAACCACTTCGTTGCCGCGCGCTCGCGGCACGGACCACAACGCTGTGGTGGGTTCGTCCAGTCCCGGTGGGCGCGGATTACCGTACCGCAATCCTTGCAATACACGTCGTACCAGGCCGCTGCGCGTGTTGCACGGCAACTCTTACAGCGATCCGGAACGAATGACCACTCCAGGAGGTAGGGCATCTGAGCCCCACAATCCGCACAGTACTTAATGAGCCAGTTCTTCGGCATCGTCGGACAAGGGTCGTGATCGAGCTTAGCCCGGATCCCCCTGTCTCGGCATGATTGCCAGCGTGAGGATACTACGGCGGTCTTTCGCCAGCTGTGATCTAGTCCTGAAGCCGAGTTGGAAGCGCCAAGCCTTGAGGCGATCCGCTAGGCCCCGGCTTTTTCGGGCGCGAGCGTCTTCGGGAGAAAGCGCTCGTAAGTTTGGCGAAGGTAGTCAACGGCTGCGTCCCGTGTCGACTGAATCTCAAGATTCGCCTCCACAAACTTCAGCCGCTGCCGGCAGTCGTCAATCACCTGCGACCATGTCTTCGCCCAAACGCAGATGCCCTGTCCTTGGAAGACAACGCCTGGAGGCCGACCGACCTGGGCAGCCATCATTTCCGCATGGTCGTCCATCTCGTTCGAAACGATCCAGAAGCTCCAGTTCGTGATCGTCTTTGAGAACCGCTCATCGCGGGCAACGGCTGTCGCGTAGCGTTCGATCTGCGTCAACTGTTCCGCGCCGATCTTCACTGAGGGTCGCTTTAGCTCGACGATAAGGTGCTCGTGTTGCTGCACGCTCATCTGAATCGCCTTGGCCAACATCACATCGACAATGCCCCGAGAGTCGTCTTCACGAAGCACCTCAGGCTCTTCTGGCGCCAGTTCTGCCCGGCCGAGTAGCTCAACGTGCTTCTTGAGCACCGACGTCAATGACTCGTCGTCGACTGCGAGCGCGTACTCATCACCGAAGACCCACGGCTCGCTGGCTAGCATTCGGTGGAGTTGACTGCGCTCAAGCAGTTCTTTCTTAGTGGCGGGCTCATACAACATCACTTCCAGCGCGCGGAGAAAATCGAGGCGATCAGCCACGATTCGAGCAGCCGAGATGATCGCGCTCAACGTCGTTCGCTCTAACAAGCGCTCAAGCTCGGCAAGTCGTGCCTTCGGCAGATCCAACACCTCTTGGAGGACGCGATGGAGCGATCCGGGGCTCCGCTCGATCGCCTGTTGGAGAAGCCGCAGCGAAAGCTTGCGACTGGTCTTGTCGGCATTCGAGTTGAGGACACGGGACGCGGTCACAGCGACGATGTCGAATACTTCTCGCTCGGCACGCTGAGTCGACGTCGTCGGCTCTCCTTCATAGGGATAGACCTGCTGCTGTTTCCACTCCTCGATTACCTCTGCCTCGACTTCGGTCGCACGGTTCTTGAAGTGGGTGCGAAGGTGATCCTTCGCGGCCTCGATCACGGGCTGGAGCACTGGGTGGAGTTCGGCCACAACGAGTTCCGGCTCGTACTCGCGGAACCCGGCCCAGCGTAGGTACGCGGTGAAGTCGAAATAGGGCGCGTGGATCCCGGGCGGAATCTCGCCGAGTGGCATCCCGCCCTGGTCGCAGAGCAACATCGCCCGACGCACGTCATGCGACCACTCGATCACGGTCAGCGATGCCTCTCCGTGCGCGGTCTCCAACTCGATCGGATAGGTCTGGCGATACTTCGCGGCGACACTAGGATCGACGGGGAAGGTTCGATAGTTCACCTCGACGTCCTTGTACATCTCGAGGTAGAGCGCGAATTCAGCGCCAAGGTGGTCTACCGCATCGTCGGCGACCAACGCGCCAGCAGTACCCTCGCGGATGTTCTCGACGATCACGATGGTGCCGACCTCCTCGTCGGTCGGCTCGGGCTCGCTGATGTCGAACTCCTTAAGCGTCGACCGGAGCCCGGTGATCGTGATCTTCTCTCGCCGCCCGTCGGCCTCGGCCACGCTCACCCACCGCACCATGTCCCCAAGAGCGAAGGCGCGCCAGCGTCCCTCCCCCTCGCTACCGTGAACAATTCTCTTGTCGTTCTTCGACTTTCCTCGATCACGCTTCCATGAGCCACCGAGAAGTTGGAAGTCATGCAGCGCGGCGGCGTGTGTAATGCCGTGGCCATTGTCGATGACCTCGACGACATCGACCCCTTCGAGCGCGTTCTCAACGACACGCACGGAGACTCTGTCCGCCTCGGCATCCAGCGCATTCCAGATTAGCTCGCTGACGCCAGCGAGCCGACGCGAGGGGTGAGTCAGCTTCTCAAGGTGATCAACCTCAACGGTAACGGCGACTTTGGCCATCTGAGTAGATGTTCGCACACCCGTCACTCAGACCCTCCACGTCCACCAGCACCACCCGGATGCTGCAGACCGAGCGACCGACCCGTGGCAGTACGCTCACAGCATGACGAAGGTGACCGAGTTCCCTCGCCTGGCGCTTTCGCCCGACGAGGCAGCGGCCGCGCTCGGGGTCTCGAGGGACTATCTCGACGAACACATCGCGGGCGAACTGCGCTGGGTTCGGCGAGGCCGGCGCAAGTTCGTGGCAGTCCGCGAGCTCGAGCGCTGGCTCGAGAGCGCCTCAGCACTCACGTTGCAGCCGTGATAAAACTCCGCACGCGATCGAGACTGTGGAGCTCCGGCAGTCGACGGTAAAGTTTGAACCTCAACCCGTCTGTGTAGTTAAATAGCTTTTATTAGCAGGGTGTTTGCAAGAGCCCGCTTTTGGATAGAAGGTCGCTTCCGAGCTTGTCGGAACTAGTGTTCGCGGCTCCGTCTAGGGGCCGGAAAGGCTGTGCTTGCAAACACTTGAATTGAGGGTAGTTACCTTGTATCGTCCGACCTGTCGTGTAGATTCGAGGCTCGACACGGAGGGTAGTAACTGGACACGACTGGACACGACTGGAGTTTTGCGTATGCTGTGGGACGCAAATGGCCAAGAGTCGCCTCCGAGAGCTTCGAGAGAGGGAAGGACTGACCGCCACGGACTTGGCAAGGCTCTCCGACGTCTCGACGCGCACCATCAAACGCCTCGAGAAGCTCGATGATCCGGCAAGGGAGCAAGTGACCGAAGTAACTAAATATAAGGTCATCAACGGCTTGAATGACGCTCGGCTCTCGAAGCAGCGCTCCGAATTTGGCTTTCCGGTCGTGTTTCCCGAAGATGTCTCAGGGGACAACGGAAGATAAGAGGCGTATGACGACCACGGATCGGTTAGGTAGGTGGATTTACCGATGCTGGGAGTCGCGCCTTAGACTTGACTTTACTAACTCATTAGGCACACACTATTCTTGATGAACAGAGCAGAAAAGAAACCTGAATTATTCGACGCTAATAAGCTCGAAGAGGCGGTGGGTGAGTTCGTCGAACATCTCCACGATGATCTTCCTCCCGGCCCGCCCTCCGAACTCGGCGGCGAGGTGCCTAGCTTCCGCACGCGTCGCACTGAGGCTGAGTTTCGTCGGATGGCGGCACTCGGCAAAGCCATGGTTGACGGTCGCATCGCTGCCCGCAAAACGGGGTAGCGCAAAACACTACCAGTGTCAACTTGGCGATCGCTTTGCCGAACGACAATGATACGCGCGAGCCAAACTCGGGGCTTTGCCCTGATGTACTCGCCAAGGTTTCGACGATTTTTGGTGCTCATCTAGCCGATGTTCTCATTGTTAACCGGCGACTTGAGACGATCACTAATGAGACAAACATTGTCGGCCGGCAGAACCTTCTCGAGGCTTTTTCACATCTAGCGATTCTATTTGCAAGAGCCCCCGAGTTTGATCACGAAAAGCAACTTGAGCAAGTTGCTTTTCTCTCAGACCATCTTCGCCGCACCCTAATGGAGGGCTTCGAGCTGGAAGTTTACGTAGCTCTCAACGCAGTCTGGAATGGGGAGTCGCCAGACAGTATTGGGCGACTCTACGAGGCTCGGGCGGCCTCGCTGATCAGACGGGGGAAGCTACTCGGTCACGTTACGCCTGACGATGTAAACAGACGTCTTGACGAGATCATCGACCGCGTGGACGTTGCGCGTTCGGCAAAGGTTGCGGACGGTGAATGGGAGATCTGGAAAACTGCGGCGAGCGATTTCGACGCTGCCGCCGACGCTATACGGACTCTCAAACGGGAGATGGGCGCAGCAGTGGATGGCGCAAACGCACTAATATCGTCCAAGCGTCAATTGATCGCAGGAATCGTGTTGAGTGCAGTCGCTGGTGTTGCTCTGGGGTATCTGCTTCCTTGTCTTCTCAAGCTCGTTAGCTAGACGCGAAGAGGGCTTGGTGCGACCGTATGGGCAGCCTGGCCATTAAAGGCTGTGAGCTGTTTTCTGAAAGCGCGCAGCTCCTTCTCTCGCGTCAAGTGCCCGACGATTCGCCGGTGTAGGCCTTGCCACACGGCATGAAAGTGTCGCACGCTAGTAGCGGTCTTCGACACGCTTCTCCGCGTTGTGGCTCAGATCGGGCGACGAGTCCTTCGTCGGAGCCCCCGTGAAACCTTATATATCTGCAGAAGGGTTGGAACGCGATCCCTGAAAATCTGGCCGTGAGCAAGCATCCATGAGCCCAGCGCCACGCGCTCGGTTGGCGCGGCGATTCCCAGTCAAGGGCGAGCAGTGCCACTGCGCCAGTCGGCGATGCGCTGTGCCGCCGCCATGATGTCGCCGTTGGCAGTATCTATCTCCGCGGCGGCGGCGGTGAGCTGCTCTCCGTCGCGGGCGCGCGCCGCCGCCGCGCCACGCTGGCCGCCGTCGGCGATGAGCTTGAGAGCGCCCTGGAGCTGATCGTTGGCGCCGCGTAGGTACGGTGGGCAGTGAGTGGTCGAGAGCTCGCCGAGGAAGTCCGCCGTGTATCGGCTCACACTCTCCATGGCCTGCTCGGCTGTCGCCAAATCGGCGGCGTTTAGCGATCGGGCGGCTCTACCCGCAGCACTGGCCATAGAGAGCATCGCGTCACCAACCTGCTCGGCGTGGGCACCGATGATGGCAAGGTAGGCATCGTGCCCTGCATCGACCTCTCGATCTTCGACTCGCATTGTGGGTGGATTGTAGGCTTGCCACCGGCCGCGACCGTACCGTCTTTTCCACGAACGCTACGGTTCACATAGCAAGAATGCTATAATCGAGAGTAATCAGTCAGATGCTGGATTCACTGTCAGGCCTGTACTGGTCTAGGTTTCGCACCTCTGGAGCAGGGTTGGAAAGCTGTCTCATGAGGTGCAAATCGTTGTAATTAACTCTACGTTTTACCCTGTGCCCGGCCCCCCATTATCCGGTCCAAGTCGTGTGTCGTAGCGTCCGACTTTGAGAGACCGAATGGAGGGACAGATGGCAGTACGTAAGCGCTACAGCGTGGAGCAGATCATCGCGAAGCTACGAGAGGCGGAGAAGCTCCAGGGCCAGGCCTGACCATTCCACAAGCCTGCAACTGAGCCCGAGCGCTCTCTTGCTTGGCGACAAACGTTTGGCTCGACTTTTGCCCACCTGAGCCAATCTGACCTGATCTCAGGTGACCTGAGAAGACGAAACGATGCCGGTTCCCGCCCCGCCTGACCTAGGAGTGGCTGACTCATAACCCGGAGGTTAGAGAGGGAGAAGCGTGATCAACTGAGGGGCTCGCCCGGTAACGACAGGGGCCGCATTGACGCTCCAGGAAGAGCCGGCATGGGCACGCAACGGCAAGCCAACTTTCTGTCGTAGGAGATCGGCAGATCCCGCCACGATGGCCTCTTCTGGAACCGAAAGCTCCAAAACGTGCTCCATAACCGCCGCAGCATGCAGATTGGGCGGATCGTTCTGAAAGAATAAGCCCGATTAGCAGGGTACTTGCGAAGCCCTCTCACGGACTCGAACCGTGGACCCCCTCCTTACCATGGAGGTGCTCTACCAACTGAGCTAAGAGGGCAAGAGCCGGAATTGTACCGCCCCTCTTCCCTTCTATCTCACATGCTCGGCCGGCCGCCGCGACCGACATGGCGGGCGCGGCTCACCGAACGCCGTCCCCAACTCATTCCGGACACTGCTCACACGCACGGCCCAGCCGAGCGCGCGACTAGGAGTAGACGAGCCACAAGCGCCAAAGGCGCGCTCAGACCGCGAAAAGTCATCGCCGGCTAAGCCGGCGGACTTTTCGCGGAAAAATGGGGGAGGGAGGATTCGAACCTCCGTAGGCTGAGCCGACGGGTTTACAGCCCGCTCCCTTTGGCCGCTCGGGCACTCCCCCGGGAGAAGCCGCATTGTAGCGGCGCCAAGGCGTTGGTTCTTACAAAGGCCGTCGCGACCGACCTGCGCGGGCGCGACTAACAGAACGTCATCTTCCGGCCGCCTCTGTCTCTATCCGCCGAAAGTCGTCATGCCTCCCAACGGGAGGCGGACTTTCGGCGGACTATAAAGGGCCGGGGCCAATGTGCCGATGCAACCGCGGATGGAACTTGACGACCTCCTTACCCGTGTAGTCGAGATCGGGGGCTCCGATCTTCACCTCAAGTTGGGTCAGCCACCGATCGTCAGGCGCGACGGTGAGCTCGGCGCGCTCGACGGCTTTCCGCCGCTCGGGCCGAAAGAGCTGAACTCGATTCTCGAGACGCTGACCAAACACCTGCCCAGCAAGCTGCAGGAGTTCCGTCAGACGGGCGAGCTCGATATGGCCTTCACGCATCCGAGCCTGCCGCGCTTCCGCGTCAACGGTTTCAGGCAGCGCGGCGCTATCTCGTTTGCTTTTCGCGTCATCCCGCGCGAGATTCCCACCTTCGAGCAGCTCGAGCTACCGCCGGGCGTGGCCAACCTCGCCAGCTACCACCGCGGCCTCGTGCTCGTAACCGGCGCGACCGGAGCGGGAAAGTCGACCACCCTTGCGGCGATGGTCGACCACATCAACCGCACCCGTCGGCAGCACATTCTCACGATCGAGGACCCGATCGAGATCCTTCATGCCGATCGCGGCTGCATCGTCAACCAGCGCGAGATCGGTCTGGATTCCGCCTCCTTCGGCCAGGCGCTAAGGCGCGCCATGCGCCAGGACCCGGATGTGATCCTGATCGGCGAGTTGCGTGACCGCGAGACCGCCGAGACGGCGCTGCAAGCCGCCGAATCGGGTCACCTGGTCATGTCGACCATGCACACGATCGACGCCGCCGAAACCGTTTCGCGCCTCGTGGAATTGTTCCAGGAGAGCAAGCAGGCACAGATCCGCTCGATTATGGCGGGCGTGCTGCGCGGCGTCGTCAGTCAGCGCCTGCTACCGCGCATCGGCGGCGGGCGGGTCGCGGCGGTCGAGGTGATGGTCACCAACTCGCGTATTGCCGATCTGATTCGCGAGGGCAAGAGCGAGGAGATCCCCGAGGCGATTGCCGACGGCGCCTTCTTCCAGATGCAGACCTTCGCTCAATCGTTGATCCAGTTGGTGCTGGACGGAAAGGTTGACAGGGAGATCGCGGGCAACGCGGCTTCGAACCGTCACGACTTCTTCGTTCAGATTGACCATGCGACCAAGAGCCAGGCGGCCGGGGAAGGAAAGGGCACGGACGACGGCGCCCCGGGCGGACTAGGGACTGCGCTCGCGGGTGCGGGAGGCATATCGCCCGACGCTGGATCGCTGAGGGTCGCCGGTCCGGACGGATGAGGCGCGCGCTAGCGGGCGCTCTGCTGGCGTTCGCGCTTTGTGTCGGAACCGCGAGCGGCGACACGTTCGCGGTCGTTTCCCCATCGAGCGTTCCTTTCACAAGCGGCGGACTGCCGAGCGCACAGGTTCCGAACGTCTCCGGCTCGCTTGTTCTGCCACTGGCCTGGACCGAGCGCGCCGGCAACGAGACGGTCGTCACCCCCGCCCAGCTGCGCGGAATCTGGCAATCGGCGGGTGCCGCCTACGGCATCCCCTGGTCGGTGCTGGCGGCGATCAACAAGGTTGAGTCGAATTTCGGCCGCAACATGGGCCCGAGCTCGGCCGGCGCCATCGGCTGGATGCAGTTCATGCCCGATACCTGGTTGCGCTGGGGCGCCGACTACAGCGGCGATGGAGTAGCCGATCCCTGGAACGCCAAGGATGCCGTCTTCTCCGCGGCCCGCTACCTGGCCGCCGCAGGCGGCGCGAACGACGTCTCGCGAGGAGTTTTCTCCTACAACCATGCGCAGTGGTACGTGGACGAAGTGCTCTCTCTGGCGCGCTTGCTGTCCAACGACAGCTCGCTCAGCTTTTCGCTCGACGAGCTGCAGGTGAATCTGGAGAAGGCCGAGCGACAGGTCGCCTCGCTCAACCAGAAGATCGCCCAGACGCGCGCTCGCGCCGGCGCGATGGGGCGCCGTGCGCAGCGGATGTTCGTCGCCGCCGAGAAGATGGAGCTGATCGATGCGCGTTCTGCCGCTCGTGAGCGTGCGGCCGGGGTGCAGATAAAGGCCGATTCGATCGAAGCGCGCGTTGCGGGTCTGAATGCGGCGCTCGAGACGGCTGAGAAGAGCCTCACAAGCGCGCGCGCCGCCTCGGTGCCGCAGTCGTTCAGCTCCGGCACCTCGGTCTACCTTGCCAGCGCTCAGTACGAAAACGGTTACGTCTTCCCGGTCGGCGGCGGACCGAGCCGCGTCTCGGTCGGGCACACTCACCACGACTACCCGGCGGCAGATATTGCGGCCCCGGCCGGCTCGCCGGTCTACGCGCTGGCGGACGGCGTCGTCGCCAAGGCCTGGCGAACCATCGATCCTCTCTGCGGCATCGGCCTCAGGTACCGCACGGACGATGGTCACCTCTGGGCCTATTGTCACCTCTCCTACATCGAGCCCTCGGTCGTGACCGGCACGCCGCTAACGGCCGGCTCGCTGATCGGCCTCGTCGGCTCGACCGGGCACGCGACCGGGCCGCACCTCCATCTCGGGCTGCTTCCCTCGAGCGAAGGCTATCCCCAGGATCTGCCCTGGTTCCAGAGCTTCGCCAACATCGCTTTCCGCTGGCAGGACGAGGGCACGCAGCCGGTCTCGGTCGTTTCCACGGCGCTGAGCTCGCCGACGATGTTCGCCGTCGTGAACGATGCGGTCGGCGATTCGGCAACGAGCAACTGGACGGTCTCCTCGCAGACACTGTCACCGTCGCCGAGCGCGTCGAGCCCGAGCCCGAGCCCGAGCAGTGCCGGAAGCTCGCTCTTCGCGGCGGCGCCCGGAGGCTCCACGTCGTCGAAGTCCTCGGTGAGCACCGGATCGGGCTCGCGCGGGCAGGGTTCGGCGCTTTCGTTCAGTAAATAGTCCATAGCTCAGCTCAAGCTGGCATCCTGTCGAAATGAAGCTCATGCGAGTCCGGATAACGCTTGGCCGCATCGTGGCGCTAGTCGTCCTCTGCGCGCTTGCCTCGATTGCCTTGACCATCGCCTTCGCGCACGGCGACTCCTCGAAGTCCAAGCGCAAGGCGAAGGTCACCGCGCCACCGACCAAGACGGTGCCGGGCGTGGTCAACCAGCCCTATGTCTTCGCCGAGAGCACGCTGCAGCAACAGGGGTTCGGCTGGAAGGTCGTCGGGCCGGTCGCCGGTTGGGCGAGCGCCCTCGTCTCGAGCCAATCACCCGCCCAGGGAACGAAGGTCATGGACACGGGCGCTCCGCTCGTTACCTTGCAGCTGAGCAAGCCGAAGGGCCTCGTCACTCAGGGCATACCTGAGAACTCCTCGCCCTATACAGGCACGAAAATCATGCTTCCGGCCGGCTCGACCGGGACGACGCAGTCGACGACCAGCGCCCAAACGACGACCACGGGAGCGTTCTCGACTTCGACCACGACCACCAGGTCGATGTCGACATCAACCAATACGACGCCGGCGCAGGTCGAGAAGCGCCCGCCCGCGTTCAAGATCGCAGGGGCGAAGCCCGAGCCGCTCGACGAGATTCCGCTTTTGCAGCGAGCGAGGAACCTGAACACCTGGCTCGACTCGCACCGCGCGGCCAGCGGGGCGAACGAGCGCTACTGGCTGTTCCAGCACGCCTGGATCGTCACCGGAGCCAAGTTCGGCTGGTGGCACGGAGCTCAGGCGCTCGAGATTCTGATCGCGGTGGATAGGCGCGTCGAAACGCTCTGGGGCGTCGGCTCGAGGAGCGAAGCAGAGGCTCGCGCCGCGCTCGAGTTCGTGCACGCGCACGGCGGCTGAGAGGCCGCTGCCGGTAAGCCGGACACACGTCCGCTAATCTAGGCTCGCCCACGAGACGGTGAGGGGCTTAGGCCGAGCGCCCCCTCACATTGCGCGTGTAGTGGATCGCGCGCGCCGCGACTGCCCGCTACCCCCTTCGACGGCCCAGAAAACTTCTGGCCCCGAAACGAACCGGTGCGCTTAACCGACCGGGATTGTGGTGTTGGTCGGAACGGTTTCGAAGAGCACCGTGGTCTCCATGCCGTTGATCACCGGATACCACGGCGGGAACAGAGACTGAAGGGCGTTGAAGGTGCTGCTGTACGAACCGTCGTCGGATACGTAAGAGCGGTTGTCGAAATCGGATGCGCAGCCCGCCGTCTGGGCCGTTGACGAGCCTATGAACAGCAGCGTGGAGCCGTTCGCTCGGTTCGTCGAGCACGACGCGGCGGACGACCAGGTGCCTGTCAGGGCGATAGAGGCTGCGCGCCACTCGAATGGTGCGGAGGTAGTGCCATCAGGGGACCACGAGGCCATCCAGACGTCGCTGTTGGCGATCAGTCCGAGCACGTCGTCGTTCGGGCCTCCACCGTGTGCCGGGTCGGAGTTGTAGTAGATGTCTCCGCCGACCACGACGTCCTGGTTCGTGGCGACGGTCACGCTACCGTTGACGATGCTCGAGCCGTCGCTGCTGTACCCGGTAATAGCGCTCGGCCAGGAGATGATCGCGTCCTGGCCGGTGTAGAAGGCGCCGTTCCCCGGAACCGGTCCGTTGTATACGGGGTTGGGGCTGGGCAGCCCGCCCGAGACGTCGGATACGATCGTGCCGGCGTTGAAAGTTGTTCCCCCCGAGCCGCACGAGCTGCACTTGACCCCGGTGAACGTTCCGCTGGTCGAGCTGTCCGCCGTGCCCGTCGTGCCCGTGTAGGTGACCGCCGTGGTGACGCTGCCGGAGGGGCCGATGTAGAGCGTGCCGGAGCTCGGGAAGGAGGCCGTGTTCCCGTTTACGGTCATGGTGGTCGAGCTGTTCGACTTCAGCGTCACACCACTGCTGAGCGCGACGTCGTTGCAGTATGGCTGGGTGGTTTGCGGAGTCGAGCTGTTGATGCATCTCCATACCTGGACGGTGCCGTTCTGAGAGAAGTTGAAGCGCCAAGCGCTTGCGGTCGAATCTTCGAAATCGGTCGAGGGAACGTTCTGCCCGGCCGCGCGCTTGACGTCCGCCAGCGAAACGGCGAAGGAAGAGTTGCTCACGAGAGTGGGGGACGAGAAGATCGCGGGGTTGACGAGCGTGCGGATACTCGGGTTCGTGGTGGGCGTGTAGATCTTCGCTCCATTCTTGAGAGTCGGCGAGCCGGTCACGCTCACTTCCGACTCCAGGTTCCCGTACGCGGTACCGCTGTGACTGATAGTCCCGCCCGCGTAAACCGTTCCGTAAGTCGTGGCGTCGTCTCCGTAAGAGACGCTACCGGGCCACATGAACTGGTAGTCGGCCGGAGTCGATCTCCTCACGCGCGTCTCGATCGATTGCTCAGGAACGGTCGTGTCGCAGGTCGTTCCGCCCGAGACGAGCTTGCAGCCGGTGGACAGGATCGTGACGTAGTTTGTCGCGAGCGTGGGGCTCGGCGGTGTGATCATCAGGTCGTAGGCGTAACCCTTCAGAATGGTCGAGTTGCCGTAGACGTTGCCGGTTCCCTGGTACCAGTTATCCTCGTTATTCGTGGCGCTGGGGTTTTTGTATCCCCAGTGAGTGCCCGGAGTCCAGGCAGAGCCGTGGGAGACGACGAGGGAACCCCAAGCGTTGCAGACTCCTAGAGAGTAGGTCGTGCACGACGTCCGCGTCGCTTCGCCGTTGGCGACATAGTGGTTGTAGTACTGAGGATCGTCGAGCAGCTTGGCGACGTAGTCGTTAATGCCTGCTTCGGCTGCCTGATAAACGGCGTCCTTCTTGACTGCGTCCGTGGCGCGATTGGACTCCGCGGTAACTTGGTCGACCAGCACGACGGCGAGGACCGTGAGGAGCGAGACCATGCAGACGACCGTGAGCATTGCGAATCCGCCCTCGCGTGCGAAGAATCTCTTTAGGTTTCTCATGATGATGATACGTTCCACCTCAGGGTTGCGACCGCGCCGTAGTAGTACGGCGCGCTTGACGCGATGGGTGCTATCGCTACTTGCGTGACCATGGTCTTGAGATACGAGACATCGGTTGGAGCGGTGCACTGCCAGGTTATGAGCTGGGGAGAAGTCGGGTTTGTCGGAGAGAGCGCCATATCGCGCGGAGTCGACGTGCAGTACTGAAAGACGGTGGTGGGATTCCGAATCGAGTCGAAGAGCGTCTCGACGGGGCCGGTATCGCTGCTGATTCCCGTCCAAGGCGGCCCATTCTTGTTCGTGCTCGTGGTCACTTGGCGGTACATGTACCAATCAGCCGATGTGCCGCCCACCCAGTACTTGATCCTGCGCATGTGTCCCAAACGATCGGGTGAATAGAAGGCGATCGAGCTGGAGGTGTAGCTGATGATCGGCACGGTCGTGTCTCCGTAGGAAGCATCGCGGACGTCGCTCACGAGCTGATTGAGCGAGGCGCGCACCGAGGTCTGAAGAGTGTTCTGCTCTTGCACCGCCGTGCTTCGGGTGATGACGGCGCTGAGTGTCGCCGCGAACATGGCCGACATGATGCCGACCAGAACCACGACGATCAGCATCTCGATCAGCGTGAACCCGCCCTCGCGCTCCATCGCTGCCCAGCGGCGGTAAAACGTAGACACACCGTTCATGAGACCGTCACCGCGAGGGCGGAGCACGAGTTCGTTGTCCAATCCTGATTGACGAGGCTCCCGCGCAATGCTCCGCTTCGTGCGTAGAGGTCATAGTGGGCCTGCGCCGGGACGTAGAAGGTGTACGTTCCGACGCTGCCAGTCATCCCGGTGAGGTAGATGTTTGGAACGGCAACGGTATTCGACCAGTCGTCGACGTCAACGCGGGCGTTCTGCAGCTTGGTACCGCCCGAGTTCTTCACGGTTACCGTGCACGCTTTCGTCGTCGCCACATTGGGTGAAGCCGGGAGGGTGACGACGATGGTCTTGGTGAGGGTGTTCGGGTAACCGTCAGACGCACTGAGCTGGGCGGTCGCGGCAGCGAAGTAGCAGCTCGGGGAGGATGTGCTTGAGCAACCTGTCGTCGTCGTCGAGGCCCTGACGCCCAGTTGGTAAACGACGCTGGGAATGAGCCCCTCGGCTCCGAGATCGTCCGAGATCTCGCTTGTTCCGGTCACGTTTATGTAGCAACTGCCCGAAGCAGGGCCGGACTGTGTGAACTCCTCGGCGCTACGGAGGAGCGAGGAGGAGGAGGAGAGGTTCTCGCCCACATCCACGCTTGCGGAGCCCGCGTATGAACTTCCGTCCGCGTTGTTGATCTGGATGCAGAAGGTCACCGGTTGGTACAGGTAGATGGTCGTCGATATCGTCTGGCTAGGAGAGATCTGGACGTGCGCGGCGTTCGCGGCCAGGCTGGGACTGGGCGTGGTGGGGCCGATGTCCTCCCTGAGCGTCTGGTAGTTGGTCAGGCCTGTCCCGATGTCGTAGTAAGAGGTATTGCCCGAGGTTGGATTCGCCGTCAGCGCCGGGAAGGTGACCAGGCCGGTCTCGTCGGTTACGTCGTTCGCGGGCGTGGGCCCGTCAGTAAGGTTCACGGCGACGTTCTGGAGCGCCGTCTTGAGAGCGTAGTCCTGAGTCGTGACGTTGATGATCGCGTTGTTGACGCCACCGTAGGGGGCGCGCGTCGAGGACGACAAATAGGTCAAGACTCTCGCGACCTGCGCGTTGTCGGTGTTCCGGGTAATGGTGACCCTGATCTGCTTGTAGTTCGCGCCCGTAGCGAAGCTGCTCGGGATCGGGTCGTTCACCCATCTGATGCGGGTCTTGAGTGTGTACCAGAGCCCGGCCACCAGTTTCGTCTGACTGGGCGTGACAACGCCTGTCGGGTTGCCCGTAGTGGTGCCGACGTTCGCGTAGCTCAGCTGGCGAATGTACTCGACTTGCTGCTGTGCCAGCTCGAGCCCGATCGTTCGCTGCCTAGAAAGAGCATCGGACGCCGAGGCGGATGAGAGCACGGTGATGAGCGAGGTGCTGACGATGCCGAAAATGACGATGGCCATGATGGCTTCGATCAGCGTGACGCCAGCCTCACGTCGGACGACGCGAAGCAGCCTCTTCGTGATGCACTTCATCCAGTCCACCTGAATACACCTTCGGCATAAACGAGCGAGACCTCGTCCCCCAATCTCGCTATAGGGCATACCCGTTTCGGTTCTCGGGTTTTTCGCGCCGGGCGTTGAATTACGCTCACTTGGGAGGGGTGAGAGGGGCGCGAGCGAAGAAACAGCCGTTAGCCTTGGCACGGACGAGGCCGAAAGCAGAAGCCCGGCGATGACTCCAGCACCATTCAATTCCCTGAAGCGCGAGCGATGAGCATAGCCCTCGCGATCTTCATTCTCTTGCCGGGGCTCGCGCTCGGCAGCTTTCTCAACGTCGTCGCCGCCCGCGTACCGCTGCACGAGTCGATTGTCCGCCCGGGCTCGCACTGCATGACCTGCGGGAAGGCGATCGTCTGGTACGACAACATCCCGCTTGTCTCCTACGTCGTTCTGCGTGGCCGATGTCGTAACTGCGGCGCTTCGATCGGACTTCGTTATCCGGCGGTCGAGCTCGTGACGGCGCTGCTCGCGTCGGGTTGCGTCTGGAAGTTCGGGCTTCATCTGGAGGTGCTCGCCGCGATCTTCTTCTGCGCCGTGCTGGTCGCCATCTCGGCTGCCGACCTCGAGCATCGCATCGTCCCCAACGTGATCGTGCTGCCGTCCGCCGTGATCGTCCTCGTTGCCCAGACCGCACTTCACCTGTCCGTCGAGTGGACGATCGCCGCTTTCGCGGCGTCGGGCTTCTTACTCCTTACGGCGCTGCTCTATCCGGGCGGAATGGGCATGGGCGATGTGAAGCTGGCCTTTCTGCTCGGTGCGATGCTCGGTCGCACGGTTGTCGTCGCGTTCGCTGCGGGCATGGTCGCCGCGCTCGTGCCTTCGATCTGGCTGCTCATCCGCCACGGCTCCAAGGCGCGCAAGATGAAGATCCCCTTCGCTCCCTTCCTGGCGCTCGGCGGAGTAGTGGCGCTCTTCGTCGGCAAGGCGTTGCTCGACGCCTACCTGTCGCTCCTTTGACCATCCCCGGGCGGGGCGCTTCCCGCGCCCGCGAAAAACCTGCAAGCGCCAATCGAGTGGGTGAATTTTTCGCCCATCTGCATCACTCGTGGCGGTGTCAAGTAGTGGCCTTAAGCTGCCGATAGCTCGTTCGAGGGATAGATGGCCGAAGAACGTCAGTCCACAAAGAGTGGGGGACGCGCGAGCGCGCGCGGGAGCGCACGCCCGCTGGCCGGCGCGCGGAAGATCAACGAGCTCGTAGAGCTCCTCGGAGATCTGATCGAGGCAACCGGCCTGGTAACGGCCGACAAGCTCGCCCAGGCGCGCAGCGACGCCGGGGCCTCTGGCTCGCTCATCGCCGCGCTGACCGAGAAAGGCGTGATTCCCGCAACGCGGGTGGCCGAGGTTCGGGCGTCGCACTTCCACCTGCCTCTGATCTCACTTTCCGACGAGAAGATCTCTCCCGACGCGGTTGCCTCGATCCCGATTCACGTCCTCGAAAGGGTCGTCGCCCTTCCTTACAAACTTTCCGACAACCGCCTGCTCGTAGCGATCGCCGACCCCTCCGACGTGACCGGCGTCGACGAGCTGAAGTTGGCAACGCAACACCACGTCGAGCTCGGCGTCGCATCGAGCGAAGAGATCCTCGAAGAGCTGCAAGGATTGCAGCGCGCCAACGAGACCCTGCATGCTCAATCGGCGGCGCTGGAAGACGTCGAAGTAGTCGATGAGGACGCGGAGATCGAAGACCTCGAGGCCGACGACGGCATCTCGGACGCGCCACTCGTGCGACTGGTGAACGCGATCATCTTCCAGGGTGCCGAAGACGGGGCGAGCGACATCCACTTCATGCCCGAGGAGGACGCGCTCGTCATCCGCTACCGAATCGACGGTGTGCTGCAAGAGGTCCAGCGTGTTCCGCGGCGCATGGCCTCGGGTGTCACGACGCGCCTCAAGGTGCTGGCCAAGCTCGACATCGCCGAGCGCCGCAAGCCCCAGGATGGGCGTATCTCGTTGAACGCCAAGGCGGCAGGCCGGATGCTCGACATCCGCGTCGCGGTACTGCCGACGGTCGAAGGCGAATGCGTCGTGATGCGCCTGATCGACAAGTCGAAGAAGGCGCCGACGCTGGAGGGCCTCGGTCTGGCCGACGAGATGCGCGAGGCGCTGGAGCACGTGGTCAAGAAGCCGACCGGCACCCTGCTCGTCACCGGACCGACCGGCTCCGGTAAGTCGACCACGCTGTATGCGGCCTTGCACATCGTCGCTCAGCCCTCGGTCAACGTCATCACCGTCGAGGATCCGGTCGAGTACCGGCTGCAGGGCATCAACCAAGTTCAGATCAACACCAAGGCCGGACTGACCTTTGCGGCCGTCCTGCGCTCGATCCTGCGTGCCGACCCCGACGTCCTGATGGTGGGGGAGATCCGCGACCCCGAGACGGCCAAGATCTCGATCGAGGCGGCGCTCACCGGTCACATGGTGCTCTCGTCTCTGCATACCAACGACGCTCCGAGCGCGCTCACGCGCCTGAACGAGATGGGCGTCGAGCCCTTCCTCACCAGCGCCGCCGTCTCGGGCGTTCTGGCTCAGCGCCTAGCCCGCCGCCTTTGCACCAACTGCGCCGAGATGTATTCACCCTCGGTCGACGAGATGATCGCGGCGAACGTCTCGCCCGACAAGGCCGCCCGGCTCGACGGAATGGCCTTCTATCGCAAGGTCGGCTGCCCACGCTGCAACCAGACCGGCTTCAAGGGCCGGCTCGGTGTTTTCGAGTTCCTGAACATGAGCGACGAACTGGCCGCCTACTCGGCGACGAAGCCTTCTCATGAGGAGCTGAGAACGCGTGCGATCAAATTGGGCATGCGCACGATGTGGGACGAGGGCATGGACAAGGTCGCTCAAGGATTGACTTCGATCGAGGAACTGGCTCGTGTCGTTGCGAGCTAGACCTCGGCGCTACAGTGTGCGTGTCAACGCGCTCGAAGTCGGGCGCCGGTGATTGCGGAGGCGTGAGAAGTGCCTTTTCATCGTCGTAAACAAGAAAGTGAGCCCGATACTCCGACTCCGGACGTCCCCCCGGTAGCGCCCGAGCCTGCTGCCGCAGCACCCGTACTTCCGCCTCCGCCGGAGGTGCCGCCGCCGAGCGAGCCTCTACAGATGCCCGAGGCGCAGCCCGAGACGTCGGTCGAGTCGCAGTTCCAACCCGTGGAGGGTGCGGACGAGATGCTCGATATGCCGCTCGGGACGCTCATCTTTCGGGCCGGTTTGATCGCGCCGCAGCAGCTCGAGGACGCGCTCGCCGAGGGGCTTCGCTCGGGCAAGCGCCTGGGCGAGGTGCTGCTCTCGCGCGGCTGGTTGAGCGAGGAGGATCTGGCCCGGCTACTTGCGGGGCAGAAGGGCTTGCCCTACGCCGATCTCGACAAGATCGCCATCGATCGCGAGCTGGCCCGTGCCATGAGCTACGACAACGCGCGCAGCGAGGTGGCACTGCCGGTCGTGACCGAATTCGGCCTGCCGGTGGTCGCCATGGCCGACCCCGACGAGACGGCCATGGAACGCTTGCGCGTTCAACTCGGCCCCGAGGTTCGATTCGTCGTCGGCGCGCCGAGCGTGCTTGTACGTCTGATCGACGAGGTGCTCGGCGACGCTCCGACTCCAGGGCTGGTGGTCGCTCCAGCTACCGACTATCAGTTCGCCCCGGTCGAGCCGGCGCCCGTCGCGGCGCCCGTCGCGGAGCCTGCAACGGAGCCCGAGTCGGCTCCGCTCGAGCCGGTCGCGGTCGATTCGGGCGATCAGGAAGCAGCCGCGCCTGCTCCCGAGCCCTCGACGCACGAGATTCGCCCAATCATCGTCGAGGGGGAAATCGAATACCCGACGTTCGGCGAGTTCCAACCCATCCCGGAGACCGAGAGCATCACGAAGCCCGAGGAGCAGCTTCCCGCCGAGGTACAGATGGGTGAGTTCGGTTATTACGACGATCCCTCGCTGCTGGAGGGAAATGCCTGGCGCGCCGGAGAAGCCGGACCGCCGCCGCCGGCGGAACCGCCTGAGGAGAGCACCGATCTGAGCGCCGGTCAGTACGGCGCCGAGCAGCCGGTTGAAGAAGCCGGGCAGCCGTTTGAAGAGGCGGCAGCGCCGATCGAAGAAGCCGAGCAGCCGGTTGAAGAAGCCGGGCAGCCGTTTGAAGAGGCGGCAGCGCCGATCGTAGAAGCCGAGCAGCCGGTCGAGCAAGCTTGGGAGGAGACTCCTCCGGAGGTCGCTCCGGAGCCGGTCGCCTCCGACGATGAGGAGCCCGCGTACGAGCAACCGCCCGAGGGGGCGGAGGAGGTCGCAGACGCATCCTCGGGCGAGGAGGATCAACCGCTCACGGCGCCCGCCTGGATGCGAGGCGAGGTGAACGTGATCACGGCCGACGTGGCCGACTTCATCGATTCCGGCGCTTCGGTCGCCCCCGATACCCCGAGTGCACCGGCAGGCGAAAGCGGCGACGTCGCGGCGGACGAGTCGCAGCCTGTCGTGAGCGAAGACGAAGCAGCGGCCGAGACCGCGCCGATCGTCGAAGACGAGGCCGAGGCGGAAGCCGTCGAGCCCGCTCCGGGCGAGCCGGCCGCCGCGGAGATCGGCAGCGAACCTCCGACCTGGGCGAGCGAGCCCGCCGAGCCGGCCGAGGAAGTTCCCGCCGAAGATGCCGACAACGCTCCGACCGAACCGGCCGCCGCGGAGATCGGCAGCGAACCTTCGACCTGGGCGAGCGAGCCCGCCGAGCCGGCCGAGGAAGTTCCCGCCGAAGATGCCGACAACGCTCCGACCGAACCGGCCGCCGCGCCGCAGGAAGTATCGGCTCCGGGCTCAAAGCAAGGCGCGTTCGAGTTGGTACTACGGCTCGTAGACGGCGATCGGATTCCGATCGGATCCTTCGACTCCGTCGATAAAGCCCAGGATAAAGCGGCCGAGGTCGTCAAGCAGTTCGCCGAGACGGAGGAAGGCCGCTGGCCCTTCATCGGCGGTCGGTTCCTGCGCCCGGAGACGATCGTCTCGATCGACGTCGACCAGCACGGCTCCGGCTGGGGCGGCTCCAACGCTCGCGGTCGCATGTTCTCGGGTGGCGACAGCGAGTAGAACCCGCGGCTCGCTTGGCCGAGCCGCGTCGGCGCCTCGCGTTACCGGGCGGGGCTAGCTGACTTCACAGCCCAGGTACTCGAGCGCGAGTAACGCTTCCTCGATATAGGCAGCCGCTTCGTCCTTGCTCCCAAAGTGGTACGGGCCTGGATGCAGCGGCTCGACGCGCAGGCTGTTTGTCGGATAAACGTCACACTCGACCACGAACTGCTCGTCGCGCTCGAACAGGCGCAGGATCACGACGCGGCGCCCGTCCTTCTTGGCATGGCGATGAAAGCTCTCCTTCGCCGACTTGGTGCCGCTCTTCTTCGCTCCGCCTCTGGCAGGTGAGCGGAGGCCATATTCGTCGGCTAGATCGCTCACGGGGCGCAGGCGGTGATCTGGAGGTTCGCGGCGAGGCTGTCGGTGGTGGCTGACAGCATCACTTCTTTTTGCGCAATCGTTTTGGCGCCGGCAAGATCGCCACGACGGAGCGCCACTGCCTCGGATCTCAGGTAGGTAGCGAGCTGTTGTAGGCCGGAGACAAACTGTGCGTAGTCTTTGGCTGCGCTCGCGTTCGCTCTGACCGCGATTAGCGATTTCGTTGTCTTACTCAGTAAGCCCGCGACTTCTTCTATTGACGAAGCGCTCTGATTTCTGCCTGCTGCGGTGTCTGTGCTGACGCCTCTCGATTTCGCCATAGCCGTCGCGAGTGGAGCCGCGTATTGCCTGCAAGCGCGGTTCGCTTGTCCAACCCAAGGCTCCACGTGCGGGAAGACGTTTTGCGCCGCCTGAGCAACCACCTGGCTGTCGGAGAATCCGTGCAGCGTGAAGGCCAGCGTGCGCGGCCGCTTGAAGAAGAGCACCTCGGGATCGGTCACCTGGGAACTGTCGCCGAGCAAGGTAGCCAACTGCCGCGCCAGTTTCTCCTTGTAAACGTCGAAGGCAACGAATCCGGCGCCGACTTCAGCCGCGCCGGCCCTCGCCTCTTTCATCGCCGCCGTGTCCGTGGTGACGTTGCGTGCATACACCGAGACTGCGACTACAGGATGAGCCACGAGAGCGGCGTCGAGTGCGGTAATTCCTTCAACTGACGTCTTGCGCTGACGCTTCTTCGATTTCGAGCTTTGCTTCGCGGTCGTCCGAGTCTGCGTCGTCGTGGTAGACGGCACCTGTGTATCCGATGTGGCGCTCGCAGGACTCGATCCACTCGAGCCGTGGATGAGCAAGTAAGCGCCGGCGCCGACGCAGAGAATCAAGGCAAGCACCGCTAGGAAGCGAACACGGGGACTGGGGGTCGACTTCATCGCGTTTTCTATCGGTTCGTGATTGATGCAGCATTAGCCTTAAAGTGCGCGGCCTTAACGAGGCGGAATCGTGCTTGCGCGATCACGAAGCGTCCGTCGCTGAGACTGACGATGCGGTTGGAGCGTACGAGGATGTTCACCGATCGAGTTCCGCGTAGGCGTATCGAGACCTTGCTCGAATGTCCGGGAGTGAGCCTGACGCGATCCACGCTCCACGGCGTCTTGACGTTGATTCGCTCTGATCTGACGTCGGACGGGAGTGTGAGTTCGATCTCGAGCGTCCCGCGTAGGTGCCCGTTTGGGCTGGGCCAAACGGTCGTCGTGCCGTCCGGCGCCAGCCAGCCGTCGAAGTACAGGCCTTTGCTCATGAGCTCGAAGCGAGCCTCGGCGTGCGGTTGCCAAAGATCGGACGTCAACCCGTGCAGCAAACGGTGTGCGTCCTGGAGTTCCGCTTGCGACGCATAGTCACTGACGAGAAGCGGTCCTCGCCAGGGCTTTCCATCCACTAGTAGCCGGCCGTCCGGGGCGATGGTCCCGCTGCGGCGCCCGTACCTATCGACGGTCTCTGAGCCGGGGAGGTTGATCGGGTCGCCGATCGACTGGTTCCAGAGCATGAGCTCATCGGCAAGCGGGCCAGGGGTTCCAACCGTGACGACCAGTCCGACCGGTTTCGACACGAGGTCGTCGATGCGATCGAAATCCTTGGGAAGGTATGTGCGCGCAGCCATCTGGCTTCGGGCATTCGTCTGCAATGTGGCCAGTACGGAGAAACTCCCGGCGAAGGCGATTGCGCCGGCGATAGCAATCGGCGCCAATAGCCGTGGCAAGATGAATGCGAGCGTTCCCAGCAACAGCAGACCGGCCGCCACCGTCGTAAAGAGCAACGCCGCTTCGCCTGGCCCGAACCGTTGATGCAGCCAGAGCACTCCTCTTAAGAACGGCGAGCCCGTAACGTGGTTGATTTCGTCGTATGCCGTGAGCGGGAAGCGGAGGAGGGCGACCAGAACGACAGCTGCCACTCCCGACACCGCCAGTGCGAGGCGGCGTCCCCGCTCGATCGCGAGCGCGAAAGAGATGCCGAGCGCCGGCAAGATCACGAACATGTATCGCTCCTCGACCTCGTTGGTGATGTTGCTTGCAAAGAGCGCCGCCTCGGCGAGAAGCGAGAGGAGAAACAACAGGACGAAAAGCGAGAATGCTCGCTCGAGGCGCCGCCGAGGCCGCGCCAGAGAGACAGCCAGCCCCACAAGGGCCCCCGGCACCACCGCCGCGCCTACGGCATAGGTGAGGACGAGTGCGTCGATGGCGATCCAGCGAGCGGTGTCGAGCGGTCGTATCCCGAAGTTGAGCACGCCCTTGTAGTACCCGAGCAAGCTGTGGAGCCCGATGCCGATGAGAATCGCCGCCAGCGCCGCAACAATCGCTGCGCTAGCGATGAGATGACGGCGCAGCAGCCCGTAGATCGCGCGCGGATCGATTAGGCCCCAGGCCAAGAGAAAGACCGGGAAAAGCACAACGTACTGGATACGCGCAAAGCTAGCGAGCGCTGCGAAGCCGAGGAACAGCGCGAGCCTGCGAGGAGTCGGCTGGTCGAGGGCGCGCACCGCAGCGAGCAAAGCGCAGAGGCAGAGCGTAAAGCCGAGAACGTCGGTGCTGATGTACGAGGCGAGAGCGAGTCCAGGCAGCGCCAGAGCGAGTGCAGTCACGCCGAGGCGAGCAGTTGCGCGCAGACGAAGCTCGCGCGCGAGAAGAAAAACTGGAACGGCGGCGAGCGAAGCGATCAGGGCGTTCAGCGCTTGGATGAGCTTGTACACCAGTTCGGCATCACCGAACGCCCAGAGAGGTGCGCTGAGGAGCGGGAAGGCGAGCGAGAAGTAGTGCTCATTGTGTCCGCGGATCAGAGGCTCGTAACTAAAAGCGAGGGAGCGAGAGAGCGCGAAGTAGAGGTACTCGTCGGGGACCATGATCATTGAGGGTTTCGCGAGCCCGGCCAGCAGGCGCAGCGCAAAACTCACACCGACGAGTCCCGTCAGAGCCAACACTTCTCTTCGCTTTGTCAACCGCCTCAACACGGGGCTTTTCTCTTCACTCGTCTATCTTCCTTTCGGAGGGCGGTCAGGCGCCGATCGGAACCTTCGTCGACATCGAAGAGGCGTAAGAACAGGCGGCGAAGAAGGGTCGACGACTCAATGCGCGTTCAAGACGAGTTCGCTACCGTCGCGGAGCCATCCTCCCAAGAAAGAGGGGCGCGACCGGCGCGCCCCTCTTTCCGAGTCGGAGACTCAAGGGTGGTTTACGTACAAGCAGTGGTCGTAACCGATGCGGCCGGCCCAGCCAGATAGTACTGGTTGCCGGTGCCTACGATGTCCGTGATGCAGAACGAAGTGGCCGACACACTTATGATGCCGCCCGCGTTGAAGGGCGCGGTGGTCGCGTTGGAGAGCCTGAGACCGGCGTCGTAGCTTGCCTGCAGATTGGCGACGGTCATGCCGACGTAGGTGCCGTTGTCGCCGTAGTAAGCCTCGATTGAGGGTAGGGCGGCGCGGATGTTGGCCTGCGCGGCTGCCTTCTGCGCCCGTGCCTGGAAGCCCAGATAGGAAGGCACTGCGATCGCCATCAGAATGCCCAGGATGACGATGACGACCAGGAGCTCGATGAGGGTGAATCCCTCTTCCTTCCCGGTCAAACGCTTACGGATGAGATCTGCCATGTGGATTGGCTCCTTTTGGATGCTGCGATGGCTTTGACTAAGGAGCGAGATCGGCAGAGCCGTCGACGGCCAGTAGCCCCAAATGGGTGAAAGTCACCTACCCATGGTGGGCTACCCGTGAGCGACGCCGAGCCTGCTAAATGTATTCAAGAAACCCTCGGTGCTTGCCGATACGTCCGCCGTGGCAGTGAACCCGCACCCCTCGGGGCCATCTATCGATCGGCTCCTCCAGTACGTCGTAGACAGCGGAGCCTCCGACCTGCACCTGACGGTCGGCTCCAAGCCGACCCTGCGCATTCACGGCACGCTGAAAAGGGTCGAGGGAGAGCCCGTGATGACTCCCGAGATGACGCGCGAGATGTTCTACCGCATTCTCTCGACCGAGCAGCAGAAGCACTTGGAGATCAAGCGTCAGCTCGACCTGGCCTACTCGGTGCCCGGGATGGCTCGCTTCCGCGTAAACATCTACTCCCAGCGCGAGAGCCTGGCCGGCGCCTTCCGTCTCATCCCGACCGAGCTGAAGACGCTCGAGGAGCTCGGGTTGCCGTCGCATCTGCACGAGCTGACGAAGCGGCCCCGCGGGATCGTGCTCGTCACCGGACCGACCGGCTCGGGCAAGTCGACGACCCTTGCGGCCTTTATCGACGAGATCAATCGCACCCGCTACGACCACATCATCACGATCGAGGACCCGATCGAATTCCTGCACCGGCACAAGAACTGCATCGTCAACCAGCGCGAGATCGGGGCCGATGCGCTCAGCTTCGGAGACGCGCTCCGTGCAGCTTTGCGCCAGGACCCCGATGTGATCCTCGTCGGCGAGATGCGCGACCAGGAGACGATCGGTATCGCGCTGACCGCGGCTGAGACCGGTCACCTGGTCTTCGCCACGCTGCACACGCAGAGCGCGCCGAGCACCATCGACCGCATCATCGACGTATTCCCCGGCGAGCAGCAGGATCAAATCCGCATGCAGCTTGCACTCTCACTCGAAGGTGTGGTCACGCAAACCTTGATGAAGACTGCAGACGGGCAAGGACGAGTGCCGGCGCTCGAGGTCCTGATTCCCGATGACGCTATCCGTAACCTGATTCGCCAGGGGAAGGTCGAGCAGGTCTACTCCTTCATGCAGACGGGCACGAAGCGCGGCATGCAGACTTTGGAGCAGTCACTGGGCGACCTGATATCGAAACATTTGATCACGGTTGAACAGGCAATCTCGCGCTCAACCCGCCCCGAGCAGTTGATTGGCCAGCTGGAGCGAAGTGGAATTCAGACCGGGCAGACGCCCACGGGCTTCGACGGTGCACCGGGATCTGGCCTGCGCGTTGCAGGAACTTAGGTCTTGGTGGAGGAACGTGAGGAGACAATGGGGAGCGAAGGAAAACCAGAGGGCGACCGCCCACCCGAGCAGACGACTCCTCCGAGCGGTCCGCCGCCCGCTGCCGCGCAACCTCCGCGCCCGCCCGCGGCTCCGCCCGGCGTGCCCGGAGTAACCCGTCCTATTTCACCGCC
>Ga0247847_1000047_pt1 | contig 43491 bp, 39 predicted proteins | sample PFST25metaG_FD_186002 | JGI IMG/M metagenome (GOLD analysis project Ga0247847, IMG submission 186002) | Peat soil microbial communities from Stordalen Mire, Sweden - P.F.S.T25 | ecosystem: Environmental > Terrestrial > Soil > Wetlands > Peat | place: Sweden: Norrbotten County, Stordalen Mire...
CCCGCTGTCGGGCTTCGTAAGCGTCGTGAGGATGCGCACGCCCGTGGTCTTACCGGCGCCGTTCGGCCCCAGAACGCCCAGGATCGAGCCGGCGGCGACCTCGAGATCGACCCCGTCGAGGGCCTGCGTCTGCCCGTAGCGCTTGGATATCGCTTCGGCTTCAATCATGTTATTCTTATTCATGTACTTACCATCCGGTCAGTAGAAGTTTACTGACCGTACGGTAAGTGAAGCCAGGAGCGCTGTCAAGTCGACTCGGTTCGGAAAGGCCATTTGGATGAAAGACACGCGAGAACGGATCCTCGAGACGGCCCTCGATCTCTTCATCGAGCAGGGCTACGAGAAGACCTCACTGCGCGAGATCGCCGAGCGGATCGGGGTCACCAAGCCGGCGATCTACTACCACTTCTCCAGCAAGGAGGAGATCCTGCGCACCCTGATCGAGCCGATTCTCGCGGTGCAGGGGCAGGCGGCCGATAGCCTTCAGATCAAGCCCACCCGCCGGGAGTGGAGCGAGCGCATTTCGACGCTGATCGACTGGATGCTCCCACACCGCCGCCTCTTTGAGCTATTTGAGAGAAACCAGGGCGCGCTTGAGAGCCTGGCCCACAGTTCCGAGTTCTACGAGGCGCACATCGCCATGCACCGGCGCCTCGACGAGTACTTTGCCGACGAGGCGACGCCGCTCGAGGACAGGATCCGGGTGGCGGCCTCGATCGGCGTGGTCATGAGCACCTTCAGCTTCGTCGGCGGCGAGGCTTTCAGCGAGACCCCGGTCGAGGAGCTGAGCACGCTATTGCTGCGCGTCATCAACGACGTGCTGCACGTCGACTGAACCTCGCTCCTTTACCGCCGCGACCGACAAGCGCGGGCGCGGCTCACTCACGCCCCTCGGACACCCACTCCTTCAGCCCCTAGCCCGTAAAGCCGGCCACGGCGTCCATCCCTCACCTCCGCGCGTCCTCGGTTTCTCGGGGCGCCGCTGGCGGCGCGAGCCGTGAGATGACAGTGCACCCGCACGGCTTCGAACAGGATCGTGCCGCCAGCGGCGTCAGGGTCATCGCTCTTGACGCGATGACCCGCCCGAGAAAGCGAGAATGGAGGCGGCGGGAATCGAACCCGCGTCCGCAGCCGCACCGATCGAGCGTCTACAAGCTTGTCCAGCGCTTTAGTTTCGCCCGGAAATCGGCTCGCTGGCGGCCTACCGCCGGACTAGCCCTCCTGAGTGGTCGCGCCGCGGGCGAGTGGCTCTCCCTTGGTGCCGAGCCCGTTAGTTGACGCCGCTACCCGAACCACGGGCCCAATTCGGAGCGACGCGTCACCTATTTCTAGGCAGCGAGTGCGAGGTTTTGATCCGCACTTACGTTGTTTTCCCGGTTGATTAACGAGGCCAACCGGGGACCTCGGCTTGCAACTCGACCGGAGAACCGACCACGTCGAAACCTGATCGCCCCCGTATGTTTCGTTCTATCTGAGTGTAGCCGTCGCTCTTTTCCCGTGTGCAGTGGCGGCCTGAAATCCTGAGTCACCCGCGCAATCTGAGCGCGCTCGATGGATGCGATGCTAGGGAGCTCGTATGAGGACGGAGGGACGCCGGATGAGTGCGAGATCGTGGTCCGAGGCTAGGACGCAGGGCGCATTCGTATCGGTCAGAGATACGGATGCGACCGACGACAACGTCCTCGGGCCGCGAGATCGTGCTCAGCCGGTGTTTCTTTGTTTCCAGCCGAGCTCAAATGGCAGCGTCTCATTCGTAGCAGCGCTACGGATGAGACCGAGGACAACGCAGCGCGCCGCCGAGCGCGCTCAGGCGCTGCCGACGACGAGCACGATCAGCCAGACCCATACCGCCATGACGATTACGTCGGCGCCCCAGGTCACCCAGACAGCCAGGTCCGTGTATTCCGACAGAAGCCCGGCGGCGTCGATCTGCGCCCGCGTCACCAGGTCGTCTCCGTGCTCCAGTTGCAGCATGCTCAAGCGGTGCAGCTCTCTTCGCCCCCGCGCGGCGATCAGGAGCACGACCAGACCGATCGGAAGCGCCACCGCGCTGGCCACCAGCAGCGTAGTCAGGAGCGCGTCTCTGAACGAATCGAGATTGGTCAGGTTGGCGTGATTGGCGATCATGGCGAGCACGAGGACAAAGGCCGCGAGTAGCACCGCCACGGCAAGAATCGCGCAGGTGTAAGGCCGCCAAGGGAAGCCGGGGCTGAGGACGGGCTCCTCTTCCACCTCCCCCTCGGCCGGGGCGTCGAGTTGGCGATCGTAGACCGCGCGCGTCGCCGGATCGCTCAGCGTCGTGCGGGCCTGCTCGATGATCTGGAGCCAATCGCCGGCCGACGGGTCGTTGAGCGACTGGGCTCCCCTCCAGTGATCGGAGAGCGCCTGCGCGGCGAGATCGATGTCATCCTCGGAGGAGTCACGCCAGACGCCGAGGATCTCGTAGTAATTGCTCACGCAGTAGAGCCTAACCCGTCAGGAAGACGCGGTCGAGTTAGTCGAAGCGTGGATGGATGCGGCGGCCTAGCGACGGGCCTTGAGCTCGCGCTCGATCTCGCGCTTCGCGTCGCGCTTGGCGAGATCGTCGCGCTTGTCGCGACCGGTCTTCCCGCGTGCCAGCGCCAGCTCCACCTTGACGCGCCCGGCCTTGAAATAGAGCCGGGTCGGCACGAGCGTCAAGCCCTTCTCGTTCAGCTCGCCGCTGAGCGAGGCGATCTCGCGCCGGCGCAGCAAGAGCTTCCGGTCGCGGTCGGGATCGTGTGAGCCGAGCGAAGCCTGCTCGTAAGGGGCGATATGGGCGCCGATCAGCCAGAGCTCGCCGGCGCGGAAGTCGGCATAGGCGCGCGTCAGGCTGGCCCCGCCCTGGCGAAGCGATTTGACCTCGCTACCTCGCAGCGCCAGGCCTGCCTCGAAGCGCTCGAGCAGGTGATAATCGTGCCGGGAGCGGCGGTTGTCGACGATCAGCTTCTCTCCGTCTGTAGGCATAACCGCGATTGTATGTACGGTCGAGGCCGGGGTAGGCGCGGCGCCATGCCGAGCGCAGCCGGGCCTACGAGTGATTCAGTTGGTACGAACTCCCGCAGAGTAGGGTGGCTCTCCCCCTTCTGCGGTATTGCCGAGGAGCCCAAAACAGGTCAGAAACCCAATAGATGCGCTCGCCTGCGGCAGAGCTATCGACACGGGCTGGAGAGGAAGCCGGGTACGCCTGGACGACCGGCTCGGGCGACCCGATCGACGCCGGCAGCGCAAGTCACTGCTAGCGACGGGCTCCGCGGTGGGTGCCGCGGCCGGCACGCGTCGATCCGGCCCGGCGCAGCTCGACCTTTCCCGAGTGGCGCTCGATCCTTTCCACCTCCAGCTCGATCTCGTCGCCGAGGCGCCAGCGGCCACCGCGGCGGCCCTCCAGAGCCGTGCCCAGCACGTCGAGCTCGTAGTAGTCGCCGCCCAGGCGCCGGACGGGCAAGAAGCCCTCGAAGACCTCGCCGAAGCGGGCAAAGAGCCCTGCGCCGATCATGCCGATGATCTCGCCTCCGAAGCGCTCGTCCGGGCCTTCGACGCGCTGGCGCGAGTCGAGCAGCCAGGCCAGGCAGATCTCGTCGGCCTGGAACTCGACTCCGGCGGCCTGGCGCTCGGCGGCCGAGGCGTGCTCGGCGAGCGCGTCCAGGTCGGCGGCGGGCGCATCGTCGCTCAGGCCGAGCTCGCGCAGGAGAGCGCGGTGACAGACGACATCGGGATAGCGGCGGATGGGCGAGGTGAAGTGGCAGTAGGCCCTGCTGGCGAGGCCCGAGTGGCCGAGATTGCGCGTGTCGTAACGGGCCTGTTTGAGCGCGCGCAGGACCAGTGTCGGAAAGGCTTCTCGACCGCGACCGGAACGAGCCACGTACTCGTTCACGCCGGTTGCGATGCTCGCCGCCAGCTGCTCGGCCTCCTGCGGCGTGAGCGAGCCCTTCTCGGGCGCCGGCGGCGTCGGCACCTCGAGCTTCGTGAGCTTGTCGATCAGGGCCGTGAGCGATTGTGGATCGGGGCGCTCGTGCACGCGGTAGAGCGCCTCTCTCCCCCGCTCGGCCAGTAGCTCGGCCACGGCCTCGTTGGTCAGGATCATCAGATCCTCGACCAGCGCGTGCGCCCGCGGCTCGGTCTGGAACCAGGCTCTGGCCACGCCTCCCTCGCCGTCGAAGGCGAACTCCAGCTCCGGTTTCTCGATCCGCAGGGCGCCGCGACCGAAACGGCGGCGCCTGAGAGCCGAGGAGGCGCGATCGGTCAACTCGAGCGCGGCAATCAACCCGGGCGCGGCGCTCTCTTTCCCCGCCAGAATTCGCTCGACCTGCCCGTAGCTGAGGCGGGCGTCCGAGCGAATGATCGAGCGGTAAAAGCGCGGCTCGCCGCGACGGAATTCGCCGTCGAGCAAGACCTCGGTGCTGACGCAGAGCCGGTCCTGGCCCGGGCGCAGCGAGCAGGCATTCTCGGACAGTTCCGGCGGCAGCATCGGTGCGACGTTCCCGGGCACGTAGGTCGAGAAGGCGCGCCCGGCGGCGCCGTAGTCGAGCGGGGCGCCGCTGGGCAGGTAGGCCGAGACGTCGGCGATGTGGACGAAGACGCGGACGCCGCCAGCCTCTTCGCGCACCGAGATCGCGTCGTCGAAATCTTCGGCCGTCTCGGGGTCGATGGTGAAGGTGGTCAGATCGCGCAGATCGACCCGGTCTTCAAGCGGCGGTGAGGGAAGCTCGTAGGGCTCGAAGTCGCGCCGGCGCCCGCTCTCCACGAGCAATCCTTCCAGCACGGTCTCGATCCGCTTGGCAGGTCCGAGCACCTGCTCCACCCGCGAGCGCTTCCGGCCCGGGCGCACGACGACGAGGTCGCCCAGACCGACCTCCGTCCTGGCTCGCTGCTCGAGTAGTAGCGGCAACCCGGGCCTGAAGTAGGGCTCCGCGTAGACCAGCTTGCCGCGGCGGATCACTTCGGCAACGACGGGGGCTAGATCGGCGGCCGTGGGCATGGCCTGCCCCGACTAGACCTTAAGGAAGCGCCGCAGCGTGATGCCCGTGCCGATGGCGCCGAGAACGAGGCCGGTCAGGACCATCAGCATGGAGGTCAGCGCGAAGGGCCAGGCATGCACGTCGCTGCCCGCGTTGAAGTCGAGATGGAGCGCGGGCATGGCCACGACCTTGGTGATCGAGAGAAGTATCACGGCCAGGACCGCGCCGCCGAAGCCGCAGATCAGGCCTTCGAGCATGAAGGGTAGGCGCACGAACCAGTTGGTCGCGCCGACCAGCTTCATCACCTCGATCTCGCGCCGGCGCGAGAAGATCGAAAGCCGGATCGTGTTGGCGATCAGCGCCGTCGAGGCGGCGAGCAAGATCAACACCATCAGCGCGAACGAGATCTCGATCACCTTCGCAACCTTGAGCACACGCTCGCTCACCTTCTTGTTGTATCTCACGTCCTGAACGCCCGGTGGGAGCGACGGGCTCCTGAGCTGAGTGGCGATCTTGCCTGCATCCTCTCCGCGCGTTGGCGTGATCTTGTAAGCATCGGGAAGTGGGTTCGCAGTCAGACCCGCCGTGAGCTCCGGGTCGGTGCGCTTCATGTTTGACCAGGCTTCTTCCTTGGAGATGTACTTGAACTTCTTGATCAGGCCCTGCGCACTGATCTGGTTGATCCGCACGAGCGTTTGCGCCTTCTGCTTGTTGGTAGCCGGCCCGTTGTCGCAGGTATCTTGGGCGCAGAAGTACACGTTGACGACGATCTCCTTCTTGGTGTGGCTGCTCCAGGAGACCATCCAGCTGCCGAGCGCGATGCAGATGCCGAGCAGGAACATGCCGATGAACACGGTCATCATCGCCGCCACGGTGGTGGAGAGATTGGCGCGGATCGAGTGCAGCGCCTCGGAGACGAGTAGGCGGAAGCGGGTCATTGCGAGGAGTAACCGCCTCGGCGCTCATCGCGGGAGATCTTGCCCTCTTCGAGCGCGATCACGCGGCGGCGCATCTTGTCGACCATCTCGCGGTCGTGCGTCACCATCAGGATTGTCGTGCCGGTGCGGTTGATCGAGTAGAGCACCTGCATGATCCCGACCGAGGTGTCGGGATCGAGGTTCCCGGTCGGCTCGTCGCAGACCAGCAGCGGCGGATGGTTGACGAAGGCGCGCGCGATCGAGACGCGCTGCTGCTCGCCGCCGGAGAGCTGGTTCGGAAGCGAGTCCATCTTGTCCACCAAACCGACCATGGAGAGCACTTCGGGCACCTTGCGGCGGATGTTCTGAGCGCTCTCGCCCTGAACGTTGAGGGCGTAGGCCACGTTCTCGGCCGCGCTGCGGTTGGGAAGCAGCTTGAAGTCCTGGAAGACGCAGCCGATGTTGCGGCGTAGCTGCGAGACGCGCGACGGGCGCAGCCGCCCGATGTCACGGCCGCCGACAATGATCGTGCCCCGCGTCGGCTCCATTTCCTTGAGCAGCAGCCTGACCAGGGTCGATTTGCCGGAGCCCGAGGCGCCGACGATAAAGACGAACTCGCCCTTGTCGATCTGGAAAGAGATGTTGTCGAGGGCGAGGACGTTCGGGTCGAAGCGCTTCGTGACTCCGTGGCAGACGATCATCGCTCCAGCGCTTACCGTCGCCGGAGTAGCGTCGGGCGCGGGTAGAGCGTTGGGGTTCGGTGTGTCGAGATCCACGTCCTGTGCCGGAGTCGTAGCGACAGCGACTCGCGAGCCGCAGCTGGTTGAGAATCGCTCGAAGAGTTTAGCCGAGTGCTCGGTCGGCCCGGGCAAACAACCGGCTCTGCCGGGCATTTACTCGCGTCAAATCCGCTTCGACTCGGGTGAGGGAGAAAAGACCCGCCTTCGACACGTTTTCGCCTTGACGCCCCAAGGTGTCAGACACCGTTCAGAGATCCCGTTGGTTGTCAAGGGACGCTCGCGCCGAAAGTGAAACCCTCGCTCCACAGGGCGAAACCGGGGCCGTTATGCGACCTTGCCGGCCGCCTTGGCCAGCAGGAAGGCGCGCACGAAGCCGTCCAGATCGCCGTCGAGCACCGCCTGGGTGTTTCCCATCTCGAACTCGGTGCGATGGTCCTTGACCATCTGGTAGGGCTGCAGGACGTAGCTGCGGATCTGGCTGCCGAAGCCGATGTCCTGCGCCGCCCCGCGCTCGCGCGCGATCTCGGCCTCGCGCTTCTCCTCCTCCAGCTCAACCAGGCGTGAGCGCAGCATGCGCATCGCCGTCTGCTTGTTGGAGCTCTGCGAGCGCTCGTTCTGGCACTGCACGACGATGCCCGAGGGAAGGTGCGTGATGCGCACCGCCGAGTCGGTCTTGTTGACGTGCTGACCGCCGGCGCCCGACGCGCGGTAGGTGTCGACGCGGATCTCCTCCTCGTCGATCTCCACCGGCACGGAGTCGGGTAGAAGCGGGCTGACGATCACCTCGGCAAAGGAAGTGTGGCGGCGATGGGCCGAGTCGAAGGGAGAAAGCCGCACCAACCGGTGCACGCCGCGCTCGGCCTTGAAGATGCCGTAGGCGTTCTCGCCCTTGACCGCGAAAGTGGTCGACTTTATTCCGGCCTCCTCGCCCGGGCTGGCCTCGATCATCTCGGTCTTGAAGCCGCGCCGTTCGGTCCAGCGCAGGTACATGCGCAGCATCATCTCGGCCCAGTCCTGGGCGTCGGTGCCGCCGGTTCCGGCATGGATGGTGACGATCGCGTCGCCGGCGTCGTACTCGCCGCTGAACAGTGCATCTTCCTGCAGGCGCTCGAGCTCCTTGCGCAGCGGCGCGATCGACTCGGCGATCTCGTCCTCCATCTCGTCGTCCAGCGCGAGCAGGTCGCGGGCGTCCTCGTACTCGCGGGTCAGCCGCTGGTAGCGATCGAGGCGCTTCGTCAGGCGCGCGTGCTCGGCCGAGACCGAGGCGGCCCGCTGCTGGTCGTCCCAGAAACCGGGCGCGCCCATCTCCTGCTCGAGCGCGGCGGCACGTTCTTGCAGCTGCTCGGGGTCAAAGGTAATCACGGACCCAAGCGAGCTGGTCCCTGATCTCTTCGAGTTGATGCTGCACGGAAACGTGTTCTTCGTTCATCTGCCCCGATGCTATCTGGTCGCGGTGGAACGCCGCGCGGCGCCCTCGACACTCCCGGCGCCACGCAGAAAGACACTCACGACCGCGCTGCTCGCCTCTTCGATCCCCAGTCCCTGCTCGAGCGCCTGGCGTAATCCCATCAGGACGATTCCCCCGAACATCTCGGCGATCAGCTCGAGCGGCACGTCGCCGCGCAGAGCGCCGCTGCGCTGTCCGCGCGCGAGCGTGGCGAAGACACGATCGCCGATTACCTCGCGGCCCCGCTCGAGCTCTTCGCGGCTCTGCTCGCCCAGCAGCACCGCGTAGCGCTCGCCGACGCTCGCAATCGCCCGCACCACCCGGGTCAGCCCCTGCTCGAACGGAGCCTGCTCGAGCCGGGCTGCCGTGAGGCGCTCGTCCACCTCCGACAGGGCAGCGTCCCAGAGCGCCGAGACAAGCTGCTCGCGTGTCGCGAAGTAGCGGTAGACGGTGGCCCGACCGACCCCGGCCTCGACCGCAACCTGGCTGATCGTCGCGCCCCGACCCTGGCGCGCCAGCACGCGCGCCGCCGCCTCGAGGATGGCGACAGCCGTTCGATCCTTACGCGATCTCGCTCGTCTGACCATGATCTCCCCTCAAAGCGGCAACTTCCCGGGCTCACTCGCACCGCCGCGGCGAACAAAAAGGGCAAGCAGGGCGGCCGCGAAGGCGACGCAGGCCGCAACGACGAAGGCCACGTCGAGAGCTGAAGAGAAAGCGTTGTAGGCACCCTCGGTGACGGGGGCCCTGAGAGGAGCAGGCACGAACGGGCCCGGCGACACCCCCTGCGCCACGTAGCCGCTATAGGGCACGATCAGGCGGGCGACGGCCCGAGGAACTCCCGTCCGGGTGAGATCAACGAACAAGGTCGCCCTCACGCGGCCGGAAAGGACGGCTCCGAGTACCGACGTCCCCAGCGCGCCGCCGATCTGGAGCGCGGTTTGCTGCAGCCCTCCGGCGACACCGGCCATGCGCACCGGCGCATTGCCGACGATCGTCTGCGTGGCCGCCGCCTGCACCAGGCCGAGCGCGAAGCCGATCGCCAGCAGCCAGGGCCAGATGTCGCCGTAGTCGGTGCGCCAGGCGAGCCTCGAGAGGCCGAGCATGCCGATCCCGAGCAGGGCCATTCCGACCGCGAGCGGAGGACGCGGCCCGAGCCGCGCGCTCAGAATGCCGCCGAGCGGTGCGGCGAACACGAGCATGCCGGTCAGGGGCAGCGTCCGGATGCCCGTCTCGACCGGCGAGTACCCGCGCACCCGCTGGAGATAGAGCGAGAGGAAGAAGACGACGCCGAAGAGCGCGAAGGCGAGCATCAGCATCAGCACGACGCCGACGCTGAGCGAAAGCCTGCGGAACAGTCGCAGCGGCAGCAGGGGATGCGCGGCCTCGCGCTCGCGCAAGGCGAAGAGGAAGAAGCCTATCGCCGAGGACGCGAGTGAAGCAACGACGACCACGTCTCCCCAGCCGAGGCTCTGGCTCTTGATGATGCCCCAGACCAGCGCGAACAAGGAGACGCACAACACCGCCATCCCGGCCAGGTCGAACCGCTCTTTTGCGGCCTGTTCGTCGCGCGACTCGGCGATCACCCAGGCGCCGACGCAGACGGCAACGATCGCGAGCGGCACGTTGAGGAAGAAGACCCAGCGCCAGCTCGCGTGCTCGACCACGAACCCGGCGACGATCGGGCCCGAGGCCACCGCGGCCATCGAGACACCGGCCCAGATTCCTATCGCCTGTTGCAGCAGCCGCTCGGGGAAGGCGGCGCGAATGATCGCCAGCGTCGAGGGCATGAGCAGAGCTCCGGCGCAGCCCTGCACCGCCCGGAAGGCGATCAGCGCTCCGATCGAGGGCGCAAAGCCGCAGGCCGCCGAGGCGAGCGCGAAGCCGACGACCCCGCACAGGAAGATGCGCTTGCGCCCGAACCGGTCACCGGCCTTTCCCGCGCTGATGATCAGGATGGCGACCGCGAGCAGGTAGGCGTTCGTCACCCATTGCAGGCCCGAGAGCGAGGCGTGGAGGTCGAGACCGATCGCCGGGTTGGCGATCGCGACGACGGTTGCGTCGAGCATCACCATCATCAGCCCGAGCGAGACGGCGAGCAGAGCCAGCCAGGCGTGGCCGTGACCGCGGCGCTTCGGTACGAAGGCGCTATCGGCCGTTTCGGAAGCTGAAGCCGGCTGAGTCACACGCAAGTCGAATGATACATCGGTGTCTCAGTTTGAATAAGGCCGAGCAGCTCAGCTCTCCGCGGCTCTGGCAGCCGCCGTTCGCCGCGCACGACGCCCGCCGCGAGCGGTCGTGAACCAAAGGTTGCCAGCGGGCAAGTCGCGTGTGATGATGGAGGCATGATGGAGGCATGAGAAAGGTCTGGCTCGCTCTCGCGGCTCTGCTCGTTTCCGGCTCGCTCAGCGCTGCGGCTTCGACCTCTCCGCCGAAGAGCTACATGCTCAAAACGCGCCGGTCCGTGAGTCGGCTCGCTGCCGACGGCGCCCGCGTCGCCGTCGCGACGACCACGACGGCGGAGAACACCTGCGACAGAATCGTCGTCTGGAGCCCGCTGAAACGATCTTCAGTGGGGTTCAAGACAGGTATCAACTGCGAGACCTCGTCGGCAATCAACGAGATCCTGGAGATCGCTTTGGCAAACAAGCGCGTTGCCTGGATTGAAGCAGACGGCGGCAACTACCTCGATCTCAGCCTGCGAAGCCGTGTGCTCGGCAGTAAGAAGCAGACGACGACGATCGCCTCGGCCAGCAACGGGAACGGCGCCGCTGAGGAGAGCTCTGGAGACTACGTAGGCAACATGTTCGGCGACGGAGGTGTACTCGCCTTCAACTACTGGAGCGAGTGCATGGCGATCCCGGTTGGTTGGGAAGGAGAGCAGACCTGCCCTGATCCGGCGCCGGGCGACCAGCCGATCACGATCTTCAGCGGACAGAAGCTACTCAAGATCGTCAACGGGAAAGGCGTCGCGATCGCCTCTGCGCCCGATGTCGTAGCAAGCGGGCTCCACACCATGTCACTCAAGATCGTTGCCGTTGATGCGAGACGCATCGCCACGCAACGACCAGACGGCAGCGTGGCGATCTACTCGGCCGGCGTGAGCGCCTGGAAGCGGATGGCCGTTCCGAACGGCACCTTCTCGGGGTTTGCTTTCCAGGGCTCGCAGCTCGCGACTGTTCGCAACGGCGACCTCGATCTCTACGACGTAGATACCGGACTGCTCACACAGACGATCCCGCTCGCCGCCGGCTCGAAGCTGCGCGATCTCCAGCGCGGGCTGGCCGTGTACCTACGCGGCCGCAAGATTCACGTGCTTCGCCTCGCCGACAAAAAGGACGTGACCTACGCGCCGCCCGGCAAGGGCTCGGTCGATGCCCAGATCGAGTCCTCGGGCCTCTTCTACTCCTACAACTACGAGCGCGGCCGCTCCCCCGGGCGCGTCGTTTTCGTGCCCTTCGCCGCCGTTCTGAAAAAGCTTGGCTAGCCGGCGGCGCCGGACCTCGATCAGCGCCGGACGGCGCTCAGGAGCTTGCCCAGCCGCTGCCGCTCAGCCGGCGACCAGTATTTGGCGAGCACTCGCTCGGCGTCTTCCTCCGCCGTTACCAGCGCCTGCTCGAGCAACTCCGCCCCCGCCTTGGTGAGGACGACCAGGGCCAGCCGGGCGTCGGCCGGGTTCGACTCGCGCGCGACGATGCCGCGGCGCTCGAGCGGACCAAGCTGCCGGGCCACGCCCGAGGTGGTCACGCCGAGTCGATTCGCCAGTTCGACGCGGCGCATCTTTCCCTCCGGCGCCGAACGGAGCTCGAGCAGAAGAGCAAAGTCGTTCAGGCCCAGGCCGTGATGGGCGCCGAGGGTGTTATCCACGTCGCGAGTGACGAGCGTACGGGCAAGTGCAAGATCTAGCACGAATGACAGTTCTGTTTTCATGTCATCAATATATCATCAACTACTCAATGATCGCTAGGCTTCGTTGGCCTCCGCGCCGCGGCACCGTTCTCTCGCCAGGCGGCGGCCGATCAGCCGGCTGCCTGGGCGAGCACCGCGTCCAGCGTCTGCATGATCGAGATGCTCTCGTCCAGAGGCATGAGCGGGCTCTCGAGCAGACCTTCGCGCAGACAGCGGGCGACCTCGTCGGCCTGGTGCCAAAGACCGCGGCCCTGGTGGGGCTCGTCGTAGCGCGTCCGCTCTCCCGAGCGCGTAATGAGGGTGAAGGACGTGGGCGTGTAGAAGTCGCCGTCTATCTCGATGCGAGCCTCCGTGCCGACGATCGCGGCGCGGGTCGAGCTCTTGGCCGAAAGGGTGCAGGAGAGGACGGCCTGTGCGCCGGAGTCGTAGCCGAACAGCATCGAGGTCTGACCGTCGACGCCGGTGAAGGCCGGGTCGATCAGGGCGACGATGCTGCTCGGCGCGCCGAGCAGCATCGAGGCGAACGAGACCGGATAGACGCCGAGGTCGAGCAGGGCGCCGCCGCCGAGCTCGGGCGCGAAGAGGCGAAACTCCGGATCTTTCGCGAACCACTGTCCGTGGTCGGCGCTGACCGTGACGATCTCGCCCAGCGCGCCCTCCGCGACCAGGCGCCGGATCTGCGCGATGTGAGGAAGGAAGCGCGTCCACATCGCCTCCATACAGAACAGCTTCTCGGCGCGGGCGGCGGCGACCAGCTCGCGCGCCTCGACGGCGTTCATGGTGAACGGCTTCTCGACCAGCACCGGCTTACCGGCCCGGAGCGCGAGCAGCGTGTTGGGATGATGCAGCGGGTGTGGCGTCGCCACGTAGACAACGTCCACCTCGGGATCGGCGACCAGCGCCTCGTAGCTCCCATGCCGATTGGGAATCTCGAAGCGATCAGCGAAGCGGTTCGCCGTCTCGATTCGGCGCGAGCCGACCGCGACCACCCGGCCCGAGTCGGTGCAGGCCAGATCGGCGGCGAAGCTGTCGGCGATCCAGCCGGTGCCGATCAGTCCCCAACGAAGCGGTTCGGTCATCGATTCGTCCTTTCACGTGATTGCCGACGCTCTCGGAGAGTGTAGAGCCGTATCGGATAACGGCCACCTCTACGAAAGGCGTTCGGACGCCGGAGCACCGGCCTCGCGACGGTGGCAGCGAAGCCGGTGCGCTCGAACATACCTCCTCATCGGCCGCTAGTAGCCGTACGGGTTGGTGCTGGTGCTGGTGTTTGTTGTTGTTGTAGTCGTCGTGCCGCTCGGCGTTTTTGCCAAGGCGCCGTTCGTCTTGAGCGCGAACCAGATTCCTCCGATGCCTTCGCCTTTGACGTCTCCGCGCTTGCTGTCCCCTGCGTAGCGATACAGCGGCTTACCGTAGTAGGTCGCCTGGAAGTGCCCGTCGGGACGCTTGATCTTGCCGACGTGGGCGACCTTGACGCCCGGGCCGACCTTCAGTTTCGCCGTCTTGCCGACGAGGAGCGGCGGCCAGGTTTTCGCACACGAGCCCGTACATACGATCGAGCCCTTCTCCTTCGTATTATGGTAGAGCGTCAACCCGCTTGAGTTGACGACGATCTTGCCGAAGGCCGGGTTTTTCGCCGACTTCACAACGGTTGCCGCGAGCGCCGCCCCGGCGCCGACAAGCGCGAGTGCGACGGCCAGCGTCAGGATGCGGACGAGCTTGGTACTCATCTCAACTCCTTCCTCGAAAATCCCCCGGGGCGCGATGGCCGTCATGAGCGAGGCTCTCGCAAGTCTCGCTCGCCACAGTTGGCTGACGGCTTTTCACTGTCGCGCACAAGGGACGAGGTTGTCCCCGCAACTCGATTTCGAAAACACGGCGAGACCAGGAAAGAGCCGTGGCTTAGGCTCGCCGCCGCGACCGACATGGCGGGCGTGTAACACCATTCACCGCGGCGCTCCTGACGCCACCGGAACGGGGCTGGCAAAGGAGCCGAACTGGAGATGCTCTCGGCCGCCGCGACCGGCGTGACGGGCGCGGCTCAATCGAAAGTCTTAATCCTCGTCGCCCCTACTCCAGCGAACTGCTCCTGACGCCACCGGAACGGGGCTGGCAAAGGAGGTGGCGGCTGCGGAGCGCAGGACTGTACTCACGTACGGGCAAGCTTCGCAGCCGTCGCATCCTGCAGTCCAGCGTCGTTCCGGTTGCGTCAGGCGCCGTGACAGCGCTTGTACTTCTTACCCGAGCCGCACCAGCAGGGGTCGTTGCGGCCGAGCTTCTCGTGCTCGGAGACCACGCGCTGCTGCGCCGAGGCCTGGCGCGGGCGCGCTTCGGTCAAGACATCGGCCCCGGCCGTTTCGCCGGCGGCGGCGATCGCCTCGGCGCCGGCCACCGAGTCGTGCTCGTAGCTGAGACCCATGCCAGGCGTCGTATCGGAGCTCGGGGTCGTCTGCTCGACGAAAGCCTGGGCCTCCTGGGGCTCGATCTGAATGTGGAAGAGCGTGAAGACCACTTCCTCGCGGATGACGCCGCTGAGCTCCTCGAACATCTTGTGGCCCTCGGCCGTGTACTCGACCAAGGGGTCTTTCTGGGCCATCGCGCGCAGGTGCACGCCCTCGCGCAGGTAGTCCATGTTGTCGAGGTGCTCGCGCCAGCGGTTGTCCACGACCTGGAGCAGGATGAAGCGCTCGAGATCGCGCATCAGATCGGGCTGGAGCTGCTCGAACTCCTCCTCCTTGGCCTTGTACTCGTCAAGCGCGTCGGAGACGAACTCATCGACCAGGGCCATCCGCTCCAGCGGAACCTCGTCCTCTTTCAGCTCCTCGGCGGTGACCGTCGAGCCGTAGAGCGCCTGCATGGTGCCGCAGAGCCCGGCCACGTCCCACTCCTCCGAGAACTCGCTTTCGGTGAAGTTGTCGACGGCTTGCTCGACCGCCTTGGTGATCCAGCCCTTGATCTCTTCCGAGAGATCCTCGCCGTCGAGCACGCGCCGGCGTTGCTCGTAGATGACCTGGCGCTGCTTGTTCATCACCTCGTCGTACTTGAGCACGTGCTTGCGCGAGATGAAGTTCATCTCCTCGACCTTCTTCTGCGCCGACTCGATCTGGCGCGAGAGGATGCGGTGCTCGATCGGCTCCCCTTCGGGAACGTGCGAGATCTCCATCACCCGCTTGATGCGGTCGCCGGCGAACAGGCGCACGAGATCGTCCTCACCGGAGAGGAAGAAACGCGTCTCGCCCGGGTCGCCCTGACGGCCGGAGCGGCCGCGCAGCTGGTTGTCGATGCGGCGCGCCTCATGCCGCTCGGTGCCGATCACGTACAGCCCGCCGAGTTCGACTACGCCCTGCCCGAGCTGGATATCGACGCCGCGACCGGCCATGTTGGTGGCGATCGTGACTGCGTGCGGCTGGCCCGCGTCCTTGATGATCTCGGCCTCGCGCTCGTGCTGCTTGGCGTTCAGTACGTTGTGAGGAACACCGGCGCGCTCGAGGTGCTGCGACAGGTACTCGGAGGTCTCGACCGCGATCGTGCCGACCAGTACCGGCTGACCGTGCTCGTAGCGCTCCTGGATGTCCTTTACTACCGCCCCGAACTTGCTCTCCTTGTTCTTGAAGATCAGATCGTTCTCGTCCATGCGGATAACCGGCTCGTTGGTCGGGATCTCGACCACACCGAGGTTGTAGATCTCGACGAACTCCTTCTCCTCGGTCTTGGCGGTACCGGTCATGCCGCCCAGCTTCTCGTACAGGCGGAAGTAGTTCTGCAGGGTGATCGTGGCCAGGGTCACGTGCTCCTCGCGAATGCGCACGCCCTCCTTGGCCTCGACCGCCTGGTGCAGGCCCTCCGACCAGCGGCGGCCCTCCATGACGCGGCCGGTGAACTCGTCGACGATCTTGACCTCACCGTCCTGGATCACGTACTCGATGTCTCGGTTGTAGAGCGACTGGGCCCGCATCGCCTGGGTCATGTGGTTGACCAGCTGCGAGTTCTGCGGCGCGTAGAGGTTCTCGATTCTGAGCGCCCGCTCGACCTTCTCGATCCCGGGCGGGAAGGGCGAGACGGTCATGTGCTTCTCGTCGTACTCGTAGTCGGCGTCGGGCGGCGGATCCTTACGTAGCGGGTCGGCGCGAACGCCGCGCAGCTGCTTGATGACACGGGCGAAGTCGTAGTAGATCTTGGCCGCCGTCTCGGGCTGGCCGGAGATGATCAGCGGCGTGCGCGCCTCGTCGATCAGGATCGAGTCGACCTCGTCCACGATCGCGTAGTGGTGGCCGCGCTGGACCAGCTCCTCCTTCGAGACGGCCATGTTGTCGCGCAGATAGTCGAAGCCGAACTCGGAGTTGGTGCCGTAGGCGACGTCGGAGTTGTAGGAGGCCTTGCGCTCGGCGAAGGGCATCATATTCTGGACGAATCCGACCGTCATACCGAGGCGCTCGAAGACGCCGCGGTTCCATTCGGCGTCGCGCTTGGCCAGGTAGTCGTTGACCGTCACAAGGTGGGCGCCCTTGCCGGTGAGCGCGTTCAGGTAGAGCGGCAGCGTGGCGACGAAGGTCTTGCCCTCGCCGGTCTTCATCTCGGCGATGTCGCCCTCGTGCAGAACGATGCCGCCCATCAGCTGGACGTCGAACATGCGCTGGTCGGACTCGCGCCGGCGCGCCTCGCGCACCGCGGCGAAGGCCTCGGGCAGTAGGTCGTCGAGCGATTCGCCATTCTCGAGCCGCTGCCTGAACTCGACGGTCTTGGCCTTGAGCCCGGCGTCCGAGAGCTTGAGGAAATCCGGCTCGATACTGGTGATGTACTCGGCCGTGGAGCGAACTCGCTTCAGCCGCCGGCCCTCGCCGACGCGCAGCAATCTCTCGAAGGATGCCCCCACCTCGGTCATGGCGAAAGGTTACAGGCGCCGCGTCAGCGCACGCCTAGAGAAGATCGACCGAGACTTCCCAGACCGACTCGTCGATGTTCTCGAGCCTCAGTAGGCAGGGCGCCGACTCCTCCAGGATCGCCTCCACCTCTGCGCTGACCAGTTGATGGCTGCCAGCGTCCAGAACGGCCGTGCGCTGACCGTCAGGAAGCGCGAAGACAACCAGTTCCTCGCCGTCCAGTCCGGGTAGCTCAACCGTCTCGATCTCGCTCGCCACCACAACGAAGCGGCGCTCGTCCACGCGCAGGGCGCGCGCCCGGTAGGGCGCCTTGAGCCGCTTTTCGACCGCGTCGGCGAGGATGCCGAGGTCGCTGTCTCCCTCTTGCTCCTCGACGATCAGCAAGCGCTCGGGCAGGGCGACGAAGACCGCGTAGTCGCCCGCGACATCGGGCGCCAAAAGCGATACGACAACGCCTCTGGACTCCTCGGCGCCTCCGCCTCCCTCTTCCGGCTCGGCCGCGATATCGGCGGCGGGCGCGTCGGTCGGCGACTCGGTCGCGGTGCTCTCGTCTTCGATCTTCCTGCTCTCCATGCCTGCAACGAGGTCTCCCTCGCTCTGCGGGCGCTTGTACAGCGGCTCGTCTTTTTCGTCTGCTGGCAAGAGGCACCTTCCTCGAATTCGTATCCGGTCAGAGCATGTTACGGACTTGGTCGAGAGCGGGGCCCGGAGCTTACCCCCGCTAGGAAGGCGTGGCATCGGTTCCGCGCAGCCAGGTCATCGCCTCTTCGACCGTCTCGAACACCGTGATCTTGGTGCCCGGATTCGAATCGACAAAGGCCTCGAACATGCGCCCGAGCCCGTATCTCATCGGCGAGCCCGGGCCTACGACTCCGGCCGCGCGCATCGCCACGTCGCCCGCAAAGCGGGCTCGCAGATCGGCGATCTGCTCGATCTCGGCGGCCGTGAGCGCCGAGATGTCGGCGCCGGTGTGATCGACGATCAGATCGACGCCCGGCTGAAACTGCGGCTGCGAGGTCAAGGCCGCCATCATGGCTTGGTAGCCCTCGACCGAGGCAACGCCCGAGGTGCGGCAGATGACCAACGACGGGTCAACCCATTCGATCTCGAATTCCATGGTCATGATGAATATTCGCCCCGCGCCTGAACTCAGTCAATGACAAGGTTCACTTACGGCTCAGCTCGTCGCGAAGCCGGAGGGAGCGGTTTCGCGCCCTCGCCACGCAGCCAGGCCAGCGCGTCGTCACTCGTCTCTACCACTCTGACCAGGTCGCCAGGCTCTTCGGCGGCCAAGGCTTCGAACATGCGCGCCAACCCGTATTTCGCCGGCGAACGGTGTCCGACAACGAGAGCCGAGACATCCAAATCGGTGTGATCGGAGAGCATCTTCACACCCGGCCCGAAACCGGGCTGAGCGGCCAATTGCTCGTAAAGAGCAGTGAAGCCCTCGGCTGAAGCCAAGCCTGATGTTCGAACGCTGGCCAGCGACGACTCGATCCAACTGATCTCGAATTCCATCAGGTGTCCATTCAGCAGACGATCGCAAGGGTTGACTAAGAACTGCTTTACACAGATTTACCGTCGCGTCTGAGCCGCGCTTCGGCGAAAGTAGGAGGCGCCCCTACAGCGGGTTGATCGTCAATTCCCAGAGATCGTCTTCGACGCGGACCGCGCGGGCGAAGAAGTCGGCGCCTTCTTCCGCGCCCAGGCGCTCGAGCTCAGGGACGTTGCCCAACGATCTAGTTCCGTCCACGGCGAGCTCGCGCTCGCCGCCCCTGACCGTCAGCTCTATCTCGTCGCCCTCCGCCTGGAACCGTCCGAGCTCGATCGCTCGAGCCGCAACCGCCCACAGGTCGCCTTCCTGGCGGGTTCCGTAGGCGCGGTAAGGCGGCGCAATTCGCAGCTCGATCGCCTCGGCGAGGGGAGTAACGTCGCCGTCCGGAAGTGGCGAGTCCATGAAGATGTCGCCGTCCTCGACGACGACGAAACCGAGCTCGTCGGCACCGGTCAAGCCCGGCGCCTCTTTGGTCACGACCAGATCCCAGTTGCCACGCATTCGCGGGATGCCCACGAAAGAGCCTCCCCCGCTCGCGACGCTGGCACCGGCGAAAGGCATCTCCACCGACTCAACCGGCTCGGCCGGCCGCTCGATCGTCTGCTCGGCGTCCGCGCCGAGATCGAAAAGGGGCGCGGCCGGACGCTCAACCGTCTGCTCGATATCCGCGTCGCCACCATACGCGGGCTCGGCCGGGCTTTCGTCCTCGCTCTTTCGGTGCCACTTCACGATTGGGGCTCGATCAGTCCGTAGTTGCCGTCGCGACGACGATACACAACTGCGACCTCGTTGGCCTCACTGTTTCGAAACACGAAGAAATCGTGACCGATCAACTCGAGCTGGAGCACCGCTTCCTCGGGCGTCATCGGCTTGACCGGAAACTGCTTCGTCTTCACGATCATCGGCTCGGGCTCGCCTGGGACGACAGGCGTTCCGCGCGAGTATTCAGTCGTTACCTCTCGCGCCGACTGCGGCGCCGAGCTGCCGTGCGGATGGTGGTTACGGCGCTTGTTTTGGTAGCGCTTGGCCTGGCGCTCGAGCTTGTCGACCAACTCGTCGATCGAGGCGCGCCAGTCGGACGAGCTCTCGCGAGCGCGCAAGGTCGGGCCTTTCGTCCAGATAGTCACTTCGGCGATATGGTTGTCGGTGATCGAGGGATTCTTCTCCAGGGAGAGTTCGAGCTCTACCTTGGTTGGAACTGCGAGATGTCGCTCGAGCCTGCCGAGCTTCTCCTCCGCGTAGTCGCGGATCGTGTCGTTCATCTCGACGTTCTTGCCCTTGATCTGAAGCTGCATCAGGCGCTCCTTAATTTGCGAGATGTGGCGGGCTTGCGGCCCGTCCGATCCATGAGCAACGACCGGCGGCTGCAACCTTGCCGTCTGTATGCGTCCGGGATATGTATCTGGTCTTCGCTCGAGGCACTTGCCGCTGGTCCGGACGGTCGCTCGTTCTAGTTATCACTCTACCCCTCTCTAGCGCTCTCGAACAGCCCTCGCAAGGGCTACCACCTCAACCCGGCGACAGCCGGCCCGGCGCAGGGCGCCGGCGCAGACCGAGGAAGTGGCACCGCTGGTGTAGACATCGTCGATCAAACAGACGCGACTGGGCGGACTGGCGCCGGGCCGGGCCGCGAAGGCGCCGGCGACATTCCGGCTGCGCTCGCTTAAGGCCAGGCCTCGCTGGCGCCTCGGCGAGCCGATACGCCTGAGCAGCGGCTCGAACGGCAGCTCCCAGACACGAGCCAACTCGAGCGCGAGGGCCTGGGCCGGATGAAAGCCGCGACTGAGCGCCCGCTCGTGCTGTGCCGGCACGCAGGTGAGGGCCCTCACCTGCGGCGGCGGGACGACCTCCGCGACCAGCTCGGCCAGCTCCGCGGCCAGGCGGCGCAGGCCTCGCTCTTTCCAGGCTCCGATCACTCTCGGGACGGCGCCCGTATAGAGAAGCGCCGAGCGCGCGCTGGCAAAGGCGATGCGGCGACCGGCGCATTCCAGGCAGCGGGCGACCGGCCAGGAAGTCGGCGCTCCGCAGCGCTCGCAGAGCGAGCCGCAGAGGCGCGGCAGGCGCTCGCGGCAGCGCTCGCAAAGCTCGCTTCCCGGCTCGCCGCAGGCCGCGCAACGCAAGGGGAGTAGAAGCTCGAGCAAGCCCACACGCTCACGCTAGAGCGCGGAGCGTGTGGGCTTTGTGTCTAAATCGCGCCGATTTCGCCTTGGCGGCGCGCCGCTGTACCTACCCCGACGCCCGGCACGAGGCGGGAGCTCTCACCGTGACGTACTTGGCTCGGCTCGTAACCGAGTCGCCGCCCTTCGGAGTGACCAGCACTTTGAGCCAGAAGGAGCGCTCGCTCGCCTTGCCGATGCGATGGAAGCCGTATACACCGGAGTGGCTTGTCACCATCCTCGCGATCTCCCTCCAGCTACCGTGAGGACTGAAGCGCTGCTTGAGGATGATGGTCGCGACGGGCGTGAAGACAGGATTGACGCGACCGGTCACCGTCGTTGTGAGCGGAGTGTCTCCGCAAGTATTGATCTTGCTCTCGGTGAGCTTGATCGATGCCCTGCCCGGAACGATGAACTTCATATCCCGGGCGAAGACCGAGCCCGCGAGGCTCGCGTTCACGGCCTGCACGCTCCAGTAGTAGTTGCCCTTGTGCGGCAGCGTGACCTTGGCGAATGTCCTCGCGCCGGCGTTGCCTTCCGCGGGAAGGGAGCGGACGCCGTTGGCGTTGGACATCGCCGAGACGACGTCCGAGGCGCCGCGCGTCGTTCCGACACGGAGGTTGTACGTGATGCTGTTGTCTTGAGTCTTGGACGAGCTCTCCTTCCAGCTGAAGGTCGCCTGTCGCGCGCCGGTGAGGCGAACCTGGAGGCCGTCCGGCGGAGATAAGGTGCCGCCGCTGGAGGTGGTCGCGTTGCGGTAGATGACCGCGTTGTACGTGGGCGATGCGTCGTACATCAACAGATCGAGACCGCCGTCGGCGTTGTAGTCGCCCGACGTGAACCAGGAGAAACTGTCCGGTAGCCCGGCGTTGGTATCGAGACTGAAGGTACCGTCGCCGTTGTTGCGGTAGATCCTGCTGATGTACTTGGTGTAGTCCGTCTCAAAGCCGTTGAACAGGATGTCGACGTGACCGTCGGAGTCGAAGTCTCCGCTGAGCATCTGAACGTCGTTGAGAGCGGGAAGGCCGGCGTTCTTGCTCTCGCTGAAGCTGCCGTCACCGTCGTTTAGGAGGATCTTGGTCACGGGGTCACCGGATGCCTCGTCGTACCCACTCATGGCGATATCGGGAAGCCCGTCTCCGTTGAAATCGCTCCAGTTGTCCCAGTACGAAACGAGCGACGGCAGGTTGGCGCGAGCATCCTCGCTGAAGGTGCCGTCGCCGTTGTTGTGGTAGAGCCTGGTAACCAACGACGAGCAGTCTGCGTCGCTACAACCGCTGATCAGAACATCGACGTGGCCGTCCGCGTCATAGTCGGCCGCTTGGATCGAGAAGGAGAAGAGATCGGGCAGGCCCGAGCCCTTCGCCTCGCTGAAGCTGCCGTCACCGTTGTTGAGAAAGAGCCTCGCAGCGTTTGTCTTCGGGCCCAAGAGGTCTGAAGTGATCATGAACGCGCTCCCGCCGATGATCAGGTCGAGCCGGCCGTCGTTATTGAAGTCCGCCCACTGGACAGCGCTGTCGCCGAATATGGACAGCTGGCCGGGTAACGCCGCCTTGCTGTCCAGGGTGAAGGTTCCATCGCCGTTGTTGTGGTAGAGCCTGGACTCGAGCGTCGAGCACGAATCGTCCGGGCAGCCCATGATCAGAACGTCGACGTAACCGTCCGAGTCGTAGTCCGCCCATGAGCTCGTCCCGATCCAGTTCGCGGGCAAACCGGAGGTCGTGTTCTCGCTGAAGGTGCCGTCGCCGTTGTTGTGGTAGAGCTTGAAGGCGTATCCGGTGCAGTCGGCGTCGCTGCAGCCGTCGGTCAGGATGTCGAGCCTTCCATCTGCGTCGTAATCGCCCGAAGTCACCGAGAAGACGGTCGCGGCGCCGAAGGTCGTGCCGGTGTCGGTGAAGCCCGCGCCGAGAGTCGAGAGTGCCTTGCCCGCACGTGCGCCCGCGGCGGCGGCTCGAAGTTCCGCCGACAGAGCCGTGCCACGGACGAGACCGGACGGGGTGAGTACGGGCGTATGACCGGCGGCGAGCGCCGACGCGACGAGCGCGGAGTTGGAGCCGGGCAGGAGCGGACGAGCGTCGCTGCTACCGGCAGCGGCCGACTGCGAGACGACGCCGACGACGAGGGCAAGCATGATCACGGTCAGAAGGCGAAATCTCAGCGAGGACATGGGTTTCCTTTCGTACACATCCAGGGGAGCGGATCAGGCCGGCCGTCCCGGCAGCGACCGACGAACGCCGGGTCGCGTAGGAAGAAAGCGCAACTATCTGTCTAGGCCGCAGGGACTAATGGGGGAATAATCGGCTCAGCGACGAGGCAACGAAACCCCCCGTATGGGGTTGCGCCGGCCCGGTTCGTCAGGCGCTCTATTCGATCCGTCCGCGCAGCAACTCGTCGGCCTCGCGCAACTGGTCGTGACTGCCGATGTCGAGCCAGGTCTCTTCGAAGACGAAGCCGAAGACCGGCTGGCGCGAATAGAGCCAGGCAAGGAAGTTGCCCGGCTGATCGGGCGAGTTTCCTTCTGCGAGATAGCGGTCGATCAGCGCTACGTGACTATGCCCGTAGACGTAGGCCGCGGTGGCTATCAAGTCGCTCGCCGGGTGCTCGGGCTTCTCGACGAATTCCAGGATCTGCCCCTCAGGCGAGAGCTCGACTACTCCGTAGGAGGAGACACGCTCACGATCGGGGCAGCGCTGGACGGCCACGCAGCTCGCGCTCCCCTTGGAGCGCCAGAACTCGACCATCGCGGCAAGCGAGAAATCAAACAGATTGTCGCCGGCCACGACGAGCATGTCCTCCCCTTCCAGGTCAGCCTGCTCGATCACGAAGCGCATGTCGGCGATCGCGCCGAGGCGCTCCTCGTTGTTGCGTGAGCCGTCGTTGTGCACGAGCGGGCGCAGGCGTCCGCGGCGACCCTTCGCCCAGCGCTCGAAGTCGGCCGCGAAGCGCGCGTTGGAGACGACGTGCAGCTCGCTCACCGCTTGGGCCTCGTCGATCCGGTCGCAGAGGTAGTCGATCATCGGCCGGCCGGCGAGCTCGAGCAGCGGTTTGGCCGTCTCGTCGGTCAGAGGCCGCAAGCGCGTCGCATACCCGGCTGCCAGTACCAGCGCCTTCATCTCTCTAGATCCTTCGTTCAAGCCCGGCGCCGCCCCCGCCGACCTCGTTACGTCCCTTCGTTCCAGCTCGAGAGGTAGCGCGCCTGCTCCTCCGTGAGGACGTCGATCTGGACGTCCATGGTCTCCAGCTTCACCCGCGCGATCTCCTCGTCGATCGGCGCGGGCACGTCATAGACCTTGTGCTCGAACTCGCCCTGGTGCTGAACTATGTACTCGGAGGCGAGTGCCTGGTTGGCAAACGACATGTCCATCACCATGGCCGGATGCCCCTCAGCGGCCGAGAGGTTGATCAGACGTCCTTCCGCGAGCACGTAAACGCGGCGGCCGCCAGAAAACTCGAACTCTTCGACGAACTGGCGTGCTTCGCGCGTGTTCTTGGCGCGCTTCCTGATCGACGGTATATCGATCTCGACATTGAAGTGACCGGTGTTGGCGAGAATGGCTCCGTCGCGCATGTGCTTGACATGCTCACCGGTGATGACGCTCTTGTCGCCGGTCGCGGTGATGAAGAGCTGACCGGTCTCGGCCGCGCGCTCCATCGGCATCACCTCGAAGCCGTCCATGACCGCTTCGAGCGCCTTCAGCGGATCGATCTCGGTGACGATCACATGCGCCCCCATGCCCTTGGCGCGCATGGCGACGCCGCGCCCGCACCAGCCGTAGCCGGCCACAACAACCCTGCGCCCCGCAAGCAGGACGTTGGTCGCGCGGATAACGCCGTCCAGGGTCGACTGACCGGTGCCGTAGCGGTTGTCGAACAGGTGCTTGGTCAGCGCTTCGTTGACGGCGATGATCGGGTAGGCGAGCTTGCCCTCGGCCTCGAGCGCCTTCAGCCTGATCACGCCGGTCGTCGTCTCCTCGGTACCGGCGATGACCTCGGACAGCTGCTCGGAGCGCTCGCTGTGCAGGAAGCTGATCACGTCGGCGCCGTCGTCCATCGTCAGCTCGGGATGGGTGTTACAGGCAGCCTCGATGTGCGTGTAGTAGGTGCCGTTGTCCTCGCCCTTGATGGCGTAGGTCGAGATCTCGTAGTTGTCGACGAGCGCGGCTGCGACATCGTCCTGGGTCGAGAGCGGGTTGGAGGCGCAGAGCGCGACCGAGGCGCCGCCGGCCTTGAGGGTGCGCATCAGATTGGCCGTCTCGGTGGTGACGTGAAGGCAGGCGGCTATCCGCTTACCCTCGAGCGGCCGCTCTTTCGCGAAGCGCTCGCGGATGGCGCGGAGCACGGGCATCTCGCGCTCGGCCCACTCGATCCTGCGGACACCCTCGGCGGCCTGCCCGAGGTCCTTGACGTGATGGTCTACCCTCGTCAAATCGCTCCCCTTCCAACTCGTTGTTGCGCGTTTGCGACCGAGTCGAGCAGGACCCGGCTCAGCGCTCTGAAGTGCCTTCTCGCCCGTAGAGATCTTCCAGCCGCACGACATCGTCGAGCTGCGGCGTCGAGACCTCGAACACGGTCGTATCCTCGATCGCTGTCAGGCGGTGCACGGTCCCCGGCTTGAGGTGGAAGGCGATGCCCGGCCCGACGATCTCGCGATTGGTCACCGCGTCGCCGGCGTGGGCCAGCTCGACCTCGGCGCGCCCCGACTGGAAGTACCAGGTCTCGTCCTTCTGGTTGTGAAACTGCAGGCTGAGCGCGTTACCGGCGCGAACGAAGAGGATCTTGCCCACGTATTGATCGGTCTTGGCCCAGATCTGCTCCCAGCCCCAGGGCTTCTCGATCCGTTCTTGCTTGAACGCGAATGCGTCGAGACCTTCGAAGTTCGGTGAGGAAAGATTCGTCATCTCAGCGCTCAGATCCGGATCGGCGGGTTCCAGGCGCGCTTATCTTATCGTTCTCGTCCCTGCCATTCGGAATGAGTCGACAGGTAAGCGTCAGCAGCGCGCAACTGCTTGGGCGTATTCACGGTCAGCCAGATCCCTTCGTAGCGAAAGGCGTACAGGCGCCCTTCCTCGGCCAGCTCGGGGAAGACCGTTCGCTCGTGGTCGCCGCGCTCGGGGAAACGCTCCAAGGCCTCAGGCTCGAGCACGTAAAGGCCGACGTTGACCCAGTTCGGAAGGCGCGGCGCGTCTTCGCTGAAGCCCGAGACGAAGTCGTCCTCGCGCAACTCGACGAGCCCGAAGGGCGAGATAAGCGGCGTCACCGTTACGGTCGCCGCCGCTCCCGAAGCGGCGTGCGCCGCGTAGAGCCGGCCCAGGTCGACTTCGAGTATCTCGTCGCCGTTCGCGGCGAAGATCGCGCTCCTTTCGCACAGCTCCTTTGCCGCGAAGCGGATGCCGCCGCCGCGACCAAACGGCTCCGGCTCCTCGACGGTGACGATCTCGACGCCGAGATCCGCGAGCGCGGAGGCGAACTCGCCGCCCTTTCCGGCGGCGCAGGCGAGTATCACGCGCTCGACTCCGGCCTCGCGCAGGCAAACGATCTGGTGGGCGACGAGTGGCTGCCCACCCACCTCTACCAGCGGTTTCGGCTTTCCTTTTGCCGCTTCGCCAAGGCGCTCGGCCCTGCCACCAGCGAGAATGATCGCTTCGCGGGGGGTCACTCCGCTTGTGGTTCGGAGGCTCTGGACGGGCCGGAGGCTGAGCTGCAATGTCCCGGGCGCCCCACACATTCGTAAGCAAACCCGGCCGCACTGACCTGATCGGGATCGAGCAGATTGCGGCCATCGACGATGAGAGGATTTCGCATGGCGCTACGTACCGTTTCCGAAGCGAGCTCTCGCAGTTCCTTCCACTCGGTGACGATAACGGCCGCATCGGCGCCCGTCACGGCTTCGAGCACGCTGTCGCAGATAGTCGCGCCGCGCAGGTAGCTGTCGGGCTCGGCCAGCGGATCCCAGGCTCTGACCACGGCGCCCTCGGCCAGCAGGCGCGAGCCCAGCACGATCGAGGCGGCCTCGCGCATGTCGTTGGTATCCGGCTTGAAGGTGAGACCGAGGATGGCGACCGTCTTGCCCGCGAGCGAGCCGAGATGCTTCTCGAGCTTGCCGATCACGCGCCTCTTCTGCAGCTCGTTCACCTCGATCACGCTGGAGAGGAGCTGGAAGTGATAGCCGGAGTTGCCGGCCAACTGCTTGAGCGCGGTCACGTCCTTGGGGAAGCAGCTGCCGCCGTAACCGATCCCGGCGTGCAGGAAGTGCGGCCCGATGCGTCGATCGAGGCCCATCCCCTCGGCGACCTGCTCGACGTCGGCGCCGGTTACCTCGCAGACGTTGGCGATCTCGTTGATGAAGCTGATGCGGGTGGCTAAAAAGGCGTTCGAGGCCAGCTTGATCATCTCGGCCGAGGGCACATCGCAGTAGACGATCGGCGCGTCGATGCCGGCGTAGAGGGCGCCCACCCGCTCGCCGTCGGCGGGCTCTAAGGAGCCGACCACGATGCGGTCGGGATGGACGAAGTCATCGATCGCGCGGCCTTCGGCCAGGAACTCCGGGTTGGAGGCGTAGCCGAGGTGCTCGAGTCCGCGGGCGTCGAGCGCCGCGCGCACCTTCTCGCCGGTGCCCGCCGGCACCGTGCTCTTCATCACCACGATCGCCCGCTGCTCTAACGCCGGCAGCTTTTCGATGACGGCCCAGACGGCCGAGAGGTCGGCATCGCCGGCGTAGGTCGGGGGCGTGCCGACGCAGATGAAGAAGAAGTCCGCGTCGTCGGTCAGATCCGTAATCTCGAGCGTGTAGCTCAGGCGCTCCTTGTTGCGCTCGAGCAGCTCCGTCAGACCGGGCTCGTAGATCGGGACCTTGCCGGCCTTGAGCTGCTCGATTCGCTCGGGCGCAACGTCGAGGACGATCACGCGATGGCCGAGCTCGGCGAAGCAGGCGGCCGTGACCAGTCCCACCCAGCCGGCGCCGATGATCCCGATTGTCTCGTTTTTCGGACTCATGCGCGGCCAAGCTTACTCAAGCACGAACGACCGCCGCTCGACAAAACTACTCAGAGCGATCCGCCAAGAGCGCGCGGCCGGGGTTATTTATGAATCCGGCCGCCGACCGGGCGCAAGCCCCCGGCGATGGCTTTCATCGTCTCGTTCGAGAGGTAGTTGTCGAGCGTGTTGGTCACCCAGTACGTGGCACCGTTCTCGCTCAGGACGATCATGTGCAAATGGCCGTCCTGAAAGTAGTAATCGAAGCTGCGCCGGCCGACGTGATGGGTGTAGTGCGTGTCGTCCAGTATCGGTGCATCGCTGAACGCGGTCTCCTCGATCGACCAGTAGCCGACGAGATAGCCGGGCAGGTCGAAGGTCAGGCGAAGCGCCGTCTGCTTGGCCGCGATGCGATAGACCCGAATCGGCGAGTCGATCGCCAGAACGGAAGAGCTCGCCAGGGTGTACGGGACTTCGAGCCGGAAGCGGAAGCGCCGCTGCAGGCCGCGCACGTTGGCCTCCGTCAATCCTGGATCAGTCGTCACCCTGGGCGCCTGGACGGTCGGTATCTCGATCTTCGGAGCGATCGGGGGAAGCGTGCCGTCGAAGGTCTGGCCGAGCGCCGCGACCACCATGGCGCCGTTCGCCAGCGAGGTGATACTGGGCACCATCTTCCGCACGCTGCCGGCATCGAAGAAGGTCAACAGCTGCGTCGCCGCCGCCTTCGACTTGGCCTGAGCCGGGTCGTAGTAGACGATCGTGTGCCAGAGCCTCGCGCCGGGATAATCGGCGGCGGTCGCTACGATCTTGTAGCCGCGCTGTGCGAGGCCACTACTGGTGTCACTCGCGAGCCCCTGCGTATCACCCGCGTTCAGTACGAGCACAGTCGTACTCTCGGGCGCGGGCGCGGTGTCTGTTGACGACTTGGCGTGGCCGACCCCGCCGACCTTGCTCTGGGCGGCGGCGCGCGAATCGGCGGTCAAGTCCGGACTCGTGAAGGCGTCGACCGCGTTCGCGATCGTGGTCGGCGAGGCGATCAGATCGGAGCTGCCGTCGGGGGCGTTGGTGACGTTGGCGAGTTTGCTCTGCACCACGCTCCCACCCGACAGGCCGTGAATGACCTGGGCATAGCCGAGCAACGTCGTCGCCGGGATCGAGCCGCCCTTCTTGTTGCCGGTCTCGATGTTGTTGGCAATGGTGTTGATGACGCTGGGGTAGTCGGTGAACGACAGCTTCGAGAACTGCTGCCGAAAGGAGCGGATGAAGGCCTGCTGGCGGATGATCCGGAAGAGATCCGAGTCGCCGTGGCGATAGCGGGCGTAGTCGAGCGCCTGTCCGCCGCGCAGGCGCTGGTAGCCGGGGTAGAGGTCGATCGACGAATAGCCGGCGCCCGGAGGCACGTAGTAGCGCCGATCGACATCGATCCAGACCCCGCCCATCTTGTCCACGATCTGCTTGAAGCCGCGGAAGTTCACAGACACGTCGTAATTTACGGGCAGCCCGGTCAGCGCCTCCACGGTCAGGAGCGTGCCCTTGAGCCCACAAGCGGAGTAGGCCGCGTTGATCTTGCCGGTGCCGTAAGAGGTGCCGGGCTCGCAGTACAGCGGCACGCGCAGATCGCGCGGGAAGGAGAGCAACGAGATGCTTTGCTCGCCCTTGCGCGGGTCGAGCCGGACGAGCATCACCGTGTCGGAGCGACCCTTGTCTCCTACCATTCCTCTACGCCGGTCGTATCCCGCCACCAGAGCGATCACCGGTTGGTTCGGAACCGTCACATGGAGATACCTCTGGCTTATCTTCGTGTACTTCGAGTGGGCCGCGGTTTGGCCGATCTTCTCGTTCGCCCAGAGGTAGAAGCCGCCGGCGGCGCCGCCGGCTACGACTGCGAAGAAGAGCATCACGTTGAGCAGAAACCGCCCGATACCGCGCAACACGCGGCCGCGCGCGGCCGGCTGCTGGTATTGGCGGATCTTGTGGGGCGTCCGTGGAGGCGAAGCGGCACGGCCGTTGCCCGTGACCTGCTCCCAGCGTCCGATCCTTCTCTTTAGCGTCGTCCGCATGCGAAAAAAACGAGGCGCGCACTCGCGCGTTCGAAGTCGTCAAGCATAGCGACCTTTGCTGTCGGCCCAGCGAGACAGCCGAGTCACTACCGCGAGTGACCTCCGCTGGCCAGCTGGTTCTCGGCGTGCCTGATCTTCTGTTCGATTCGCCATCGGTCGCCTTCTACCTCGCCGCTCTCCAGGCGCGCGAGCTCGGCGCGCGCCTCCTCGAGCTGGGCGGTCGCGCGCGTGGGATCGGTCTCGCGCACGTCCACCGCGTCGTCGACGAGAACCAGCGCCCGACTTGCGTGAACCTCGAAAAACCCCGGCCCGGTCGCCAGCTCGATCTTCTCGCCGCCGGGAAGGTGAATGCGGGTCAGCCCCGATTCGAGCAGCGCCTCGAGCGCCACGTGCCGCGCCAGCACCCCGATCTCGCCCGCCTCGCCGGGGACGACGAGCATCTCGGCCTCGCCGTCAAAGACGGCTCGCTCGGGCGTGACCACCGAGACGCTGAATGGGGTGCGCTCGGCCACGTTCCTAGGCTGTTGCGGCGGCCGGCATGCGCTTGCGCTCGACTCCGGCCTTCTCGAACACTTGGTCGATCGTGCCGGCGAGCATGAAGGCCTGCTCGGGCAGCTCGTCGCACTCGCCGTCGATGATGGCGCGGAAGCCGGCAATCGTGTCGGTGACGGCGACGTACTCGCCGGGAATTCCCGTGAACACCTCGGCGACGAAGTTCGGCTGCGAGAGGAAGCGCTCGATCCGGCGCGCCCGCCCGACGATCAGACGGTCTTCGTCGGATAATTCGTCGATGCCGAGGATGGCGATGATGTCCTGCAGGTCCTTGTAGCGCTGCAGGATTCGCTGCACCTCGGACGCCGTGCGGTAGTGCTCGTCGGAGACCAGGCCCGGCTGCAGGGCGCGGGAGGTCGAGTCGAGCGGATCGACCGCCGGATAGATGCCCTTCTCGGCGATCGAGCGGGCCAGCACGGTGGTCGCGTCGAGGTGGGCGAAGGTGTTCGCCGGCGCCGGGTCGGTCAGGTCGTCGGCGGGCACGTAGATCGCCTGCACCGAGGTGATCGAGCCGGTGCGGGTGGAGGTGATGCGCTCCTGCAACTGCCCCATCTCGGTGGCCAGCGTCGGCTGGTAGCCGACGGCGCTGGGCATGCGGCCGAGCAGCGCCGAGACTTCGGAGCCTGCCTGAACGAAGCGGAAGATGTTGTCGATGAACAGCAGCACGTCCTGGCCTTGCTCGCGGAAGTACTCCGAGACCGTGAGCGCCGAGAGGGCCACGCGCAGGCGCGCCCCGGGCGGCTCGTTCATCTGCCCGTAGACCAGCGCGACCTTGTCGATCACCTTCGACTCGTTCATCTCGAGCCAGAGGTCGTTGCCCTCACGCGTGCGCTCGCCGACGCCGGCAAAGACCGAGACGCCGCCGTGCTGCTTGGCGATGTTGTGGATCAGCTCCTCGATCAGCACCGTCTTGCCCACGCCGGCGCCGCCGAAGAAGCCGATCTTGCCGCCTTTGATGTAGGGCGTGAGTAGATCGATGACCTTGATGCCCGTCTCGAAGATCTCCTGCTTCGGAGAGAGATCGCGGAACGACGGCGGATCGCGGTGGATCGGCCAGCGCTCCATGTCGGCAGGTGGCGCCTCGCGCTCGTCGATGGCCTGCCCGAGCACGTTCCAGAGCCGCCCCAGAGTCTCTTGCCCGACAGGAACGGAGATCGAGCTGCCCGTGTCGAGCGCAACTACGCCGCGAGCGAGCCCGTCGGTCGACTGCATGGCCACGGCTCGCACCCGGTCGTCGCCCAGGTGCTGTTGCACCTCGGCGGTTAGCGTCGTGGACTTTCCGCCCTTTTCGAGCGGGGCAATCTCGATCTCCAGCGCGTTGTAGATCGCCGGCAGTTGATCGCCGAAGGCCACGTCGATCACGACGCCCTTGACCTCGACCACTCTGCCGGTGTTGGGCGCGTCTTTCTTCGACTCGGTCATCTCTCTCCTACGACGAGGCAAACTCGATCTGATGGGCGGGCGGTGCTCATACGGGCACCGCGCGCCAGTCTAGCCCACGCGTTTACTCCGCGAACGGTGGGTCTGTAGTCGGGCAGGCCGACGCCGCGCAACCGGACCGCTTCGAGCATTACGGCCGCCAGATCAAGGCAGCGCTCGCATACTGCGGCTGCGGTTGCGGCGGCAGCGAATGGGTGACCGGCGATTGCTCTGTCGTATTCGACACGGGCACGGTCGGAGTCATGACGCCGGAGCCCATGCCCGTCGATCCCTGCAGAGCCACCAGCCCGAGCGAGGCGGCAATCATCGCCGCCGCAACGGGGATGCCGGCACGGACGAATCGGCGTCGCCAGGGCAGGCGCGGTAGCGACGAGACGGAAGGCGACTCCAGCGGAAGATCTCTGAGCATTCGCGTGATCGCCTCGACGCAGGCGCCTCGACGCTTGCAATCCGGACAATCTCGGAGGTGGCGCTCGAGCTTGTAGTTCTCCAGAGGGCCCAGTTCCTCATCGAGCGAAAGCGAGAGCAGCGACAGTGCCTCGGCGCAGGCGTGCTTTCCATTGATCGGACTCATGTCGATTTAGGACGGCCGGTCGGCCCGATTGTTAGAAACAGATAAGAAAAGGCGCCAAGAGACAAGCCGGGCTCGCTTTATCGGGCTTCGAGCGACTCCGCGTCGCCTACGCGGTTGCCCTCTCGTAGCCAGACGAAAGCCTCGTCGACGTTCGTGAAGACGCGTGACATGAACGGCAGCTGCAATGAGGCACGAGCATCGAACATCCGCGCCAGTCCGAACTTCAGCGACGATCCACAAACGATCGCGCAGAGCCCCGGCCCGAGCGCATGCGCGAACGGATAGTGGACGGCCACCAGCGCCTCGATGTCACCGGCCGTCAGGTTCCCGGCCTCAAGAGCGGTGTGATCGCTGAGCACGTCCATGCCCCGCCGCCAGCGCGGATCGGAGACAAGAGACCGCAGATAAGCAGAGAACCCTTCTAGGCTCGCGACGCCGCTCGTTCGCACGATCGCGATCTCGGCCTCAGAGTCGAAATCGATCTCGTACTCCATGGCCGGATTTTTACAAAAAGACCTGCAAGACTCAATCTCGTCGGGTGCGAATCCCCCGTTCGGGGAGAAACTCGCCCCGATCAAGTTCAGGGGCAGAGAGCGCTTCTCTTCACCGGCCGCCGCAGGCGCGCTGACTCACACGCCCGGGCACGCCGCCGGAAATCGTAGATCTCCGGCGGTTATAGAGCGTCTGCCCCGGCCACGACTTCCAGGATCTCCTGAGTGATCGCCGCCTGGCGGGCTCGGTTCATGATCAGCGTCAGCAGATCGATCAGCTCCTCGGCGTTCCTCGAGGCGTTGCGCATGGCGCTCATGCGGGCGCCGTGCTCCGAAGCCGCCGACTCGAGCAGCGCCCGGAACAACTCGGTCTCCAGATACGCCGGTATCAGCCGCTCGAGAATCAACCCCGGGTCGGGCTCGTAAAGCACTTCTCCGCGCGCCGGCGCCGGCATCGATCCCTCCTCAAAGCCCTTGAGAACCTGCCTGGGCAGCGGCAAGATCTCCTGCTCGACGACCGTCTGCACGACCGCGGAACCGAAACGGTTGTAGACCAGTAGCACGGCGTCGCTGGCGCCGCTCGCATACAGCGCCGCCAGGTGGTGGGCCATCGCCTGGGCTTCGGCGAACTCCGGCTGGTCGCTGAAACCGGTCCAGGCCGTATCGATATCGCGCTTGCGGAATTTGAGCGAGGAGCGACCGCGCTTGCCGGAAACCAGCCACTTGACCTCGATGCCCTGCGCCTGGAGGTCGTGCTCGAGGACGAACGACCTACGCAGCACCTGGGCGTTGAAGGCGCCGGCCAGCCCGCGGTCTCCGGTCAGCGGCAGCAGCGCGACCGTGTGCGTCTCGCGGTCTTCGAGCAGGGGCAACCCGTGAATCTTTCCCAGCGTCTGAGCGGTGGAGGTGATCAGCTCGAGCATCCGATCGGCGTAGGGACGCATGGCCACGATCCGCTGCTGCGAGCGCCTGAGCTTGGCGGCCGAGACCAGCTCCATCGCCTTGGTGATCTTGTACGTCGAGCGAACGGAGCGAATACGGCGCTTGATGTCTTGTTGTGAAGCCATGAGTCGGAGCCCGCGGCGACTAGATCGCCAGGCCCGATTCCTCTTCGACGTTGAAGCCCTGCCCGAACCTCTGCAGTAGAGCCTCGAGGCGCGCGGCAAGCTCGTCGGAGAGCGCGCCCGTCTCGCGGATCTCCTTCAGGATCGTGCCCTCGCTACGCAGCTGATCGCGCAGCTCGTCCTGGAAGCGTGGCACCTGGCTGGGCGGGATGTCGTCGAGGAAGCCGTGGATACCGGCGTAGATGGCCGTCACCTGCTCCTCCATCGGCCAGGGCTGGTACTGAGGCTGGTTGAGCGTAGCCACCATCCGCTGGCCGCGGGCCAGCGTCTGCAGCGTCGCCGGGTCGAGCTCGGAGCCGAACTGGGCAAAAGCTTCGAGCTCGCGGAAGGAGGCGAGGTCGAGGCGTAGGCGGCCGGCCACTGTCCGCATCGCTTTGGTCTGCGCGTTCGAGCCCACGCGAGAGACCGAGATGCCGACGTTGATCGCCGGGCGCACGCCCGAGTAGAAGAGATCGGACTCGAGGAAGATCTGCCCGTCGGTGATCGAGATGACGTTGGTCGGGATGTAGGCGGAGACGTCGCCGGCCTGGGTCTCGATGATCGGTAGCGCGGTGAGTGAGCCGCCCTTGAGATCGTCGGAGAGCTTGCAGGCGCGCTCCAGCAGCCGCGAGTGCAGGTAGAAGACGTCGCCGGGGAAGGCTTCGCGACCGGGCGGGCGCCGGAGCAGCAGCGAGAGCTGGCGATAGGCGTCGGCGTGCTTGGAGAGGTCGTCGTAGATGCAGAGCGCGTGCCGGCCGGAGTAGAGGAAGTGCTCGCCGATGGCGCAACCGGCGAAGGGCGCCATCCACTTGATCGGGGCGGCCTCGTTGGCGGCGGCGCTGACGATGACCGTGTACTCCATCGCGCCGGCTTCCTTAAGGCGCTCGTAGACCTGGGCGACGGTCGAGGCCTTCTGCCCGATCGCCACGTAGACGCAGATCACGTCCTTGCCGGCTTGATTCAGGATCGTGTCCACAGCGATGGCCGTCTTGCCGGTGCCGCGGTCGCCGATGATCAGCTCGCGCTGACCGCGACCGATCGGGATCATCGCGTCGACCGCCTTGATCCCGGTTTGCAGCGGCTCGGATACCGGCTGGCGGGCGACAACGCCCGGCGCCTTGAGCTCCAGCGGACGACGCTCGGTGGTGGTGATCGAACCGCCGCCGTCGATCGGGTTGCCGAGCGGATCGATGACCCGCCCCAACATCTCGTCCCCGACCTGCACGCTGGCGACGCGGCCCGTGCGGCGAGCGGTCGAGCCTTCGGAGAGCTTCTGCCACTCGCCGAACAGCGCGGCGCCGACGTTGTCCTCCTCCAGGTTGAAGGCCAGGCCGATGACGCCGTGCTCGAACTCCAGCATCTCCGTCGCCACACAGTTCTCGAGCCCGTACACGCGCGCGATGCCGTCAGCAACCTCCAGCACGGTGCCGGTCTCGGAGAGATCGGTCTCGATCTCGAACTGCTCGATCCTCTGCTTGAGGATCGACGTGATCTCTTCGGGTCGCAGCTTCACGGCTCTCGTCAGCTCCTTGTTTCGACAAGCTCTTTACGAAGGTTCTCAATCCGTCTACTGATGCTGGTGTCCATCCGCAACGACCCCGCCTGAACGACCAGGCCGCCGATCAGCGACCGATCGACGCGGCGCTCGACATCGACCGAGCAACCGGTCGCCGCCTCGATCTTGGTGACGATCGAGCCGGCTTCCTCGTCGGAGAGCGCTTGAGCCGTGGTCACGGTCACCTGCAGACGCCTCTCGCCGGCGGCCACCAGCGCCTCGAACTCACGCGCTATCTCCTCCAGCAGGGAGCCTCGGCCTTTCTCTGCCAGAAGGCGCAGGAAGTCGCGCACGAGCGGCTCCGAGCCGACCATCAACTCCACCAGAAGCGCCTCTTTGCTGGCCGAGTCGAGCGTTGGGTTGGCGAGCACCGCGGCCAGTTCGGGCACCTCGTGCTCGACCTTGACGAAGTCGGCCAGGTCACTTCGAACCTCGGCCAGGCGCTCCTTGTCGAGGGCGGCCTCGTACAGCGCCAGAGCGTATTTTTGCTCGACGACGCCCATCAGCGCCCCGTCCGGAGATGCTTCCGAGTTTCCGGGTCGCTGGCAGCAAGCGATGCCAGGACGCAGGGAGCGCTCGTACTTGAAAGGCCGGGCGCGACCGAGGGCAACCCGGCGCGCCGCTTGATAGCGGGCCAGAAGCCGGAATTCATTGCCGGGTGGCGCACTAGTTCCGGCTCTCCAAGGCCGAGAAGTCGAGCTCCTCGACGGCGCTGTCGATCAGCTGACGATGATCTGCGGGGGTGAGCAGCCCGCCGGTCACCTTGGCGGTGGTGATCAGCGTCAGCTCGGCGATCTCGTTCTTGATCTGATCGAGCGCGCGCTCGGTCTCGAACGTGATCTGGCGCTCGGTCTCGGCCAGCCGGTGGGCGCGATCTGCGTCGAGCTCGACACGCGTCCGTTCGCGCTGAGAGTCCGCTACCCGGCGCGCGTCCTCGAGGATCTGCTCAGCCTGGGTGCGGGCCTCGACCAGCATCTTCCGGTGCTCCTCGAGTAGCTTGGTCGCCTCGTCATGAGCCGTCTCGGCCTGCTTGATCGAGTTGGCGATCTGCTCGCGACGCTTGTCGATCATCGCCTGGATCGAAGCGAAGGCGTAGCGCTTGAGGATCCAGAAGGTGATCAGGAAGAAGACGACCGTCCAGATCATCAAGCCCGGGATGACCTTCGTCAGCGGGCTGGAGCTGGACAATATCGGAGCGACGTGTGTCATCACTTGACGAGGACGAAGCCCAGGAACCCGCCGATCAGGCCATAGAAGACGACGGCCTCGGTAAGGGCAAAGCCGAGCCACATGATTCCCTGCAGCTCGCCGCGCAATTCCGGCTGGCGGGCGACCGACTGGATCATCGAGCCGAAGACGACACCGATGCCGATGCCGGCGCCGAGCGAGCCAAGGCCCATGCCGAGGCCGAAGCCAAGCGCCTGGGCCGCCTTGACGACTGAGCCCGAAGTAGCAGCTAAGACTGTTGAGAGCACGAATTCCTCCTTAGTGAGACGGCTCGATCGCCGAGCCGATGTAGATAGCGGTGAGGATGGCGAAGATGAAGGCCTGGATCGAGACCACGATCGCGACCTCGAAGATATAGAAGGTGACTCCGATCAGGAGCGAGAAGGGAACGACGATATAGGCCGTGGCGCCGCTGAGGATGAACATCAGGCCGATCGAGATCAGGATCAACATGTGCCCGGCGAGCATGTTGGCGTAGAGACGGACGGCCAGGCTGACGATGCGGAAGATGTGCGAGATCGTCTCCAGCACGGCCATGATCGGCATCATCGGCTTCGGCACTCCCTCGGGAATGAGGGTCTTCAGGTACTTGGGCCCGTTCCAGCGGAAGCCCTCGATGTGGGTGAAGACGACGCTCATCAGCGCCAGAACGAGCGTGACCGACAGCTGCGAGGTGACGGCGTAGACGCCCCAGGTCGGCAGCGAGACGCCGCCCAGCTCGAACTTCTGGTCGCTGAACGGCAGCGGGATGAAGCCGATCAGGTTGAGGGTGAAGATGAAGAGGAAGAGCGAGGCGACGTAAGGGAACCAGGTGCCCATCGCCTTGGTCGGCAAGCCCTGCTCGGCGATCTGACTCTGAGTGAGCTCGTAGATCGCCTCACCGATCGTCTGACGCTTACCCGGCAGCAGCGCGAGCCGGCTGCGCATCAGGAAGAGACCGAGGAAGATCGTCAGCAGCGAGCCCAGCGCCAGGTAGACAACCGCCTTATTGATCGAGAGGTCGAGCGGGCCGAGGTGAATCGGAACCCAGGTCTTGAGCGTGAACTCCTCTTCGGGCTTGAACGTCTGCGGACTTTTCTGCGTCAGCGAGACGATCGCCGCGATCAGTGCGAGCGCAAGCACAAAGAGGATTGGCCGGGCTTTCTTCACAGTGGCTCGTTCCCGAAGTAGGAGATGAGCGAGAGCCCGAGCTCGGAGGTGTAGGCGAGAGCGAAGACCCCGATCAGCGGCAGCAGGAGGTCACGGTTCGCCTTGGCCACCAGCGCCAGCACGATTGCGATCACAAAGAGGCGAAGCATGCGAATGAAACCGGACAGGCCGGCGGCCCGCAGGCTGTCCTGACGGGAAGCCAGTCGTGTCGCGACGAGGTTGATCGCCTCCAGCACAGCCCAGAGAGCAGCCGCCAGCCCCCAGGCGACGACCGGCCAGCCGGCGATCAGGAAGAAGGGCAGCGCCAGGATGAGTACGAGCGCGGCGGCGAGCGTGGGCCATTTACGGCTCGGCAACGGGCGCGCGACGGTGATCTGGCTTGGCGCTCGTGGGCTCAGCTGAAATACCCCCGGTAACGTCGGTAGACAGCGAATATGCCCGCGGGAATGCCTGCGGCCGCTCCGGCCACCGCTCCAACCCCGGCACTGCCCAGCGCCCAGCCAACAAGCGCGCCGATTGCCAGCAGCACCACGGTCGTTGCAACAAGGAGTCCACCGGCCCCCGCGGGCTCAAACGACGGGCGCGGCGAAGGCTCCATGCCGGCGCCGAGGATACCAGCGTTACCGTGCCGGTGAGCGCTGGATCACGCGCTGCGTCGTTCCTGCGAACCCGCTTCGCGGCGCGCCCGGCGCCGGGCGCGCGGGCTTGTCACCTTGACGATCTCGAGCACGTAGACGATGTAGGCCGAGGCCGCCAGGACCGAGAGCCCGATCGCGCCGTCGGCGATGCTCGACCAGAGCTGCCAGTGGCCGTGCGCGTGCGGCGCCAGAAAGCGCGTCGCCAGCGCCGCTCCGGCCAGCGTCACGCACCACAGATACATGGTCAGCACGGCGCGACGCTGCGAAAAGCCGCGATCGATGAAACGGTGGTGCAGGTGAAAGCGGTCGGCCGAGTAGATCGGCTTGCCGTGCTTGATTCGCTTGACGACGACGAACGAGGTGTCGAGGATCGGGATCGCCAACACGAGCAGGGGAAAGGCCAGCGCGACGGCCGCGGCCGTCTTGAGCAGGCCCTCGATCGAGATCGCCGCCAGCACGAAGCCGAGCAAGAGCGCGCCCGAGTCGCCCATGAAGATGCGCGCCGGATAGAAGTTGTGACGCAGGAAGCCGAGCGCCGCGCCGAAGACGATCGCCGACAAGATCGCCGGCTGGGCGCGGTCGAGCGAGAGCGCGATCAGGCAGAAGGTGACGGCCGAGATGGCGCAGACCCCGGCGGCCAGACCGTCCAGCCCGTCCAGGAAGTTGACCATGTTCATGATCGCCACGATCCAGAGGATGCTGAGCGTAATTCCAAGCCACTTCGGCATCGCACCGACACCGAGGATGGGGAAGGTGAAGTGATTGACGTAGACACCGAGCCCGGCGGTCACGCCGGCGGCGAGCGCCTGACCGCCCAGCTTCTGCCACCAGACGAGATCGCGGGCATCGTCGATCGCGCCCACGACGGTGGCGATGCTCGCCCCGATCAGGATGGCGCGCAGCGGCCGCGAGAGATCAAGGAAGGCCAGCGCCGGCACGAGGATGGCGAAGTAGAGCGCGATCCCGCCCAGCCTGGGGATCGGCAGCTCGTTCAGGCGCCTCTCCCCCGGCTCGTCCACGACACCGATCCGCCGCGCCAGCTGTCCGATAGTCGGCGTCAACGCCAGCACGACCACCAGCGCGAGCAGGAAGCCGAAGATCACTTCGCGGGGCATGTGAATAGCGGCCAGCTGAGGCGCCAGAGTCATCCCCGTAACCGTACTACTGAGGTCAGAGCCTATCCCGCCAGGAAGGAGCAGTAGCCGCGGAAGCCCGGGTAGAGCGGGCGCCTGGCGCAGAGCGCGGCCGAGCGGGCGTGAAGAGAATTGAGATCGGCGTCCGCGCGCAGAGCACCGACGATGATCGCGGCCACCTCGGCCATGTCCTCCTGGTCGAAGCCGCGCATGGTGACGGCGGGCGAGCCGAGCCGCAGGCCCGAGGTCTCATCCGCGGGGCGCTCGTCGTGGGGAATGGCGATCTCGTTCACGGCAACCCCGACTTCGTGCAGGCGCTTCTCGGCGTCAGCGCCCGTCCACTCGGTCGAGCGTAGGTCTACGAGCAGCATGTGGGAGTCGGTACCGCCGCTGAGGATGTCGAGGTCTCGTCCGGCCAGCTCAGCGGCGAGCCGATCGGCGTTCGCGCGCACGCGGCGCTGGTAGCCGGCAAACGCCTCCGAGCCGGCAATCTCGAAGCACGTCGCCTTGGCCGCGATCGTGTCCAGCAGCGGCCCGCCCTGGAGGACGGGGAAGACGGCCTCGTCCAGCGCCCGGGCATGCTCGGCCCTGCAGAGAACGAAGCCTCCGCGGGGCCCGGCCAGCGTCTTGTGCGTGGTCGACGTAACGAAATCGCAGTGGGGCACGGGGTTCGGGTGCAGGCCGGCCGCGACCAGCCCGGCGAAGTGAGCCATGTCGCACATGAGCAGAGCCCCTACCTCGTCGGCGATCTCGCGGAACCTCTCGACCTCGACGATGCGCGGGTAGGCCGAGCCGCCGCAGATGATCAACCTGGGGCGATGCTCGAGCGCCAGCGTGCGCACCTGGTCGTAGTCGATCAGGAAGTTATCGCGCCTGACTCCGTAGGAAACGGTGTTGTAGAGCTTTCCGGAGAGGTTGCTCTCGTCCCCGTGCGTGGGGTGTCCGCCCTGCGCGAACGGGAGCGAGAGGATGGTGTCGCCGGGCTCGAGGCAGGCGAGATAGACGGCCTCGTTGGCTGTCGTACCTGCGTAGGGCTGCACGTTCGCGTGCTCGGCGCCGAACAGCGTCTTGGCCCGGTCGATCGCCAGCTGCTCGATCTCGTCCGCGATCTCGCAGCCTGGGTAGTGACGCTTGCCGGGGTAGCCCGAGGCGTATTTATTGGCGGCGGTCGAGCCGAGCGCCTCCAGCACGCCCGGCCAGCTGAAGCTCTCCGAGGCGATTAGCTCGATTGTCCCGCGCTGGCGCTCGAGCTCGCGCTCGATCAGGGAGGCGATTTCCGGATCGACCTCGGCCAGGCCGGCCGAGCGGTAGAGATCGAGGCTTTCAGCCGTCATGGAAATGCTCCTCTCGCTCGCTTCCGGCCAGAGAGGTCATCGTAGTAGCTAGGTCGCTAGTGAAAGCTGTGAATCCCCGGCAGTGAGTTGCGGACGTCGGCGCCCGCAGATAACCGGCGCGCCAGCGGAACCAGGCTCTCCAGCTCCTCGGCGATGACGTTGATCGTGCCGCCGGAGCGCTGCAGGCGGCCGCGCGCGAGCAGGATCGGCTCGCCGCGCACCAGGGCGCGGTTCCCGGCGTAGAGCTGGGGCATCACGATCACGTTCAGCTGCCCCGTCTCGTCCTCGAGCAGCAGGAAGGTGACGCCGTTTGCCGTCGGCGGGCGCTGGCGCGCGACGACCATCCCGGCCACGGTGACGCGGGAGCCGTCCGGCGCAGCGGGGAGATCGAGCGCGGAGAGGGTGCCGGGCGGAAGCTCGCCGCGGAGCAGCGCGAGCGGGTGGACGCCGGTGGAAAGCCCGGTCGCGCGGTAGTCGGAGAGCAACCGCTCCCAGAGCGATTGCTCTGGTAGCGGCGGCGTGGCCACTGTCGGCGACAGGGGCAGGGCGAGCTGGCGCTCCTTTCCGGCCGTGCCGGGGACGCTCTTGTCGCGCGGCGCCAGGCCGAGCTGCCAGAGCAACGTCCGCCGCGGCTTGCCGAACGAGTCGCAGGCGCCCGCCGCGATCAGTGCGGACAACGTGCGCTCGTCCAATCCGCTTCGCTGCGCCAGTGCGCAGACATCCGCGAAGGCTCCTCCCCGCTCCCGCTCGCTCACGAGCGCCCTGGCGCCCGCTTCCCCGAGCGCGCGCACGAGCAGCAGCCCTATTCGCACCGCTCCCTCCTCTACTCCGCTCGAGGCCTCGACTCCGCTCGAGGCCTCCACCCGGCTCGCGGCGGCACTCGCGTTCACGTCCACGGGCAGCACGGTGAGGCCGCGGCGCTGCGCATCCCGCACCAGCGCGGCGGGCGGATAGAAGCCCATCGGCTGGGCGTTGAGCAGCGAGGCCAGGTACTCGGCCGGGTAGTAGTGGCGTAGCCAGGCCGACTGGTAGCCGAGCAGTGCGAAGGCCGCGGCGTGCGACTTGGGAAAGCCGAAGCCCGAGAAGCTGGCCAGCTTGTCGTAAACGCGGTCGGCCGTCTCGGGGTCGACTCCCTTCGCGGCAGCGCCGCGGGTGAAGCGTTCGCGGTAGGCCTCGAGCGCCTCGGCGCTGCGCTTGCGGCTCATCGCCCGGCGCAGGCCCTCCGCCTCACCCACGCTGAAGCCGGCGAGTGCCATCGCCACCTCCAGCACCTGATCCTGAAAGACGACCACCCCGAGCGTCCCGCGCAGCGGCTCCTCGAGCAGCGGGTGGTCGTAGGGCACCTGGAAGGAGGGGTCGGCACGCAGGCGACGGCGGTGCTCGACGTAGGGATGGATGGCCTTGCCCTGGATCGGGCCGGGGCGCACCAGCGCCACCTGCACGGTCAGATCGTCGAGGTTGGCGGGCAGCGTCTGGGGCAGGCTCTGCATCTGCGCCCGGCTCTCGATCTGGAACGAGCCGACCGTGTCGGCGCGCTGGATCTCGCCGTAGATGGCCGCGTCGTCGAGCGGGATGCGCGAGAGATCGATCGGCTGACCGTGCAGGCGCGCGATTTCCTCGACGCAGGCCTCGACCGCCGAGAGCATGCCCAGCCCGAGCAGATCGATCTTGAGAAAACCGGCGTCGGCGCAGGAGTCCTTGTCCCACTGGCAGATCTGGCGCCCGGCCATCGCGGCGGGCAGCACCGGCACCAGCTCCACCAGCGGGCGCGAGGAGATGATCATGCCGCCCGGGTGCTGGGAGATGTGCCGGGGTAGGCGCGCGATCTCGGCCGTCAGGGCGGCAAAGGCCCGCCAGCGCTTGGAGCCGAGCTTCAGCTCGGCATCGGGCTGGCGCTTCAGCTCCTCCCCTATCTCGCGCGCGTCCCAGCTGTCCGACAGGCGCGCCAGCCGCTCCAGCTCGCCGAAGGGCAGTCCGAGCGCCTTGCCGACATCGCGGATCGCGCCGCGAGTCCGGTAGGTGGAGAAGCTGGCCACCAGCGCCGCGTGCTCCTTCCCGTAGCGCTCGACGATGCGCACGATCAGCTTCTCGCGGATGTCGCGCGGGAAGTCGAGGTCGATGTCGGGCACGCCGGCCATCTCGCGGTTCAGGAAGCGCCCGAGCGAGAGGTCGGCGGCGACCGGGTCGACGTGCGAGAGCCCGGTCAGGTAGCAGACAATCGAGCCGACCGAGCTGCCGCGGCCGCGGCCGGGCGGAAGCACGCTGCGCGGCGAGCCGATTCCGCGCACCTCGATAGCGACCTCGCGCGCCAGCTCGAGCACCTCGTGGTGCAGGCAGAAGAACCCGGCCAGCCCCAGCTCCTCGATCAGGCGCAGCTCCTCGTCCAGACGGGCGCGGGCCTGGCGGCGGAAGCGGGCGCCGGGTGGATAACGCTCGGCGAAGGCGCTCTCGCAGACCCCGGCCAGGCGCGCGATCGCGGGCTCTCCGTCGGAGAAGTCGGGGTAGCGGTAGCCGAGCTCCTCGGTCAGGTCGAACTCGAGCCTTTGCGCCAGCTCGCCCGCACGGGCGACCGCGCCCGGGTCGCTGGGGAAGCGCTCCACCATCTCGCCGGGAGAGAGAAGGACGCTCTCGTGGTTTCCGCGCCGCTCCTGCTCGCAGGCCTCGAGACTGTCGTGAGCGGCGA
>Ga0247847_1000048_pt1 | contig 43230 bp, 39 predicted proteins | sample PFST25metaG_FD_186002 | JGI IMG/M metagenome (GOLD analysis project Ga0247847, IMG submission 186002) | Peat soil microbial communities from Stordalen Mire, Sweden - P.F.S.T25 | ecosystem: Environmental > Terrestrial > Soil > Wetlands > Peat | place: Sweden: Norrbotten County, Stordalen Mire...
CCCCGGAGGAGCCCGTGCGGGGGCTCGTCGGTGCTCAGATCCATCGCATTCTCGGCGACATCCGCGCCGGAGAGTTCGGCAGCTGGCCGATCATCATCGCGCTGATCATCATCTCGGCTTTCTTCTACCACGAGAACTCGAACTTCGTCAGCGGGAGCAATCTCAACAACCTGATCACAAACTCGGCCGGGACGGCCGTGATCGCGCTCGGCACCTTCTTTGTCCTCCTGCTCGGCGAGATTGACCTTTCGGCCGCCAGTGTCGCCGGTATCGGCGGAGTCTTGGTGGCGGAGCTGACGTTGGCCGGAACGAGTCACAACTACTCCGGCCTTGTCGCGATACCGATTGCTGTGGCTATAGGAGCTCTCTACGGCATGGCTCAGGGGTCATTCGTGGCATTCCTGGGTGTGCCGTCGTTCGTGGTCACGCTGGCCGGAATGCTGGCTGCCGAGGGGATCGTCATGGTGTCGCTGCCCCAGGGCATAGTCCGGCTTCAAGACAAGTGGATCGTGGATTTCGACGGCTACTTCTTTTCCCACTCGACGGGTTGGATCGTGGCCATCGTCGCTTGTGCTCTGTACGCGCTCGCTGTTCTGAGTCGCCAGGTTGGGCTCCGGCGCGGCGGGGGCACGGCCGCGAGTATTCCATCGTCGCTGGCCAAGATCGCGGTCGTCGCGGTCGCTATATTCGGCCTCGTTGCTTGGTGCAACCAAGACCCAACTCGTGGTCTTCCGGTCGCCTTCGTGATCGTTCTCGTGCTCTATGTTTTCTGGAACTTCATCGCATCCCGGACGACCTTCGGTCAGCACGTGTACGCGGTCGGCGGTAACGCCGAGGCGGCTCGCCGCGCGGGCATCAACGTCCCTCGCATAAAGCTCATCGTCTTCATGTCGGCGGGCGCGATGTACGCCTTTGGCGGCGTTTTCTGGGCCTCCTTCGCCGGCCAGGTGGACATCAATCAGGGAGGGCGCGGCGTCACTTGGCTTTTCGACGCGATCGCGGGGGCGGTGATCGGGGGGACGAGCCTCTTCGGCGGCCGCGGCAAGTTGAAGGGTGTCGCACTCGGTGTCTTGCTCATCTACCTGATCTACAACGGCATCGCGATGATCGGCTGGAGCGACGCGGTGCAATTCATGGTGGTTGGATTCCTCCTCTTCGCCGCCGTGTTGCTGGACACGCTCTCGCGTAGACGGCAGGAGAAACTCGGACGCTAGACTCATGCAAAACGGCTCACAAAACAGCTCACCGCTCCTCGATCTTCGCAACATCTCGAAGGCCTTCGGCTCTGTCCAGGCGCTCACCGACGTCGACTTCGAGGTGAGACAGGGCGAGGTCATGGCGCTCGTCGGCGACAACGGTGCCGGCAAGTCGACCCTGATCAAGTGCGTCGCCGGGATTCATCCCTACGACTCGGGTGAGATCTACTTCGACGGCAAGCCCGCCCACATCCACGGCCCCAAGGAGGCAGCCAAGCTTGGGATCGAGGTCGTCTACCAGGATCTCGCACTCTGCGACAACCTCGACGTCGTCCAGAACATGTACCTGGGCCGCGAGGCGCACGACGTCCTCCAGCGGCTCAGGGAGCCGATCATGGAGCAGCGCACGAGCGAGACGATGGCGTCGCTCGCGGTCACCTCGCTCAACTCGATCCGGCAGAAGGTCGCCTCGCTCTCGGGCGGGCAGCGTCAGTCGGTGGCGGTTGCCCGCGCCGTGATGTGGAACTCGCGCCTGGTCATCCTCGACGAACCGACCGCCGCCCTCGGTGTCGCTCAGACGGCACAGGTGCTCGCGCTCGTCAAGCGCCTCGCCGCCGAGCACAACCTCGCGGTCGTGATCATCTCCCACAACCTCTACGACGTCTTCGAGGTCGCTCACCGGATCACGGTGCTACGCCTCGGCCGCAACGTGGGCGTCTACGAGCGGAGCAAGACGACGCAGGAGGAGGTCGTCCTCGCGATAACCGCCGGCAAGGCGACCAAGGTCTCCGGAATCCCCAAGACCAACGGGGAGAGCGTATGAACGGCGACGCACAGGCAGCCGTTACGAACACCCCGGAAGCGCCCAGAGCCCCGGAGGAGCCCGTGCGGGGGCTCGTCGGTGCTCAGATCCATCGCATTCTCGGCGACATCCGCGCCGGAGAGTTCGGCAGCTGGCCGATCATCATCGCGCTGATCATCATCTCGGCTTTCTTCTATTCCAAGAACTCGTTGTTCCTGAGCGGGTCGAATCTCATCACCGTGATCGAGCAAGTGGCGCCTCTGGCGACCCTCGCAATAGGCGTCACCTTCGTCCTCTTGATCGCCGAGATCGACCTCTCGGTCGCCTACCTCAGCGCTCTGACCGGTTCCGTCCTCGTGGCCGAACTGTCCACCCGACACGCGCATCTGTCCGGCCTCGTCGTGATACCGATTGCGATCGCGGCAGGGGCCCTCTTCGGCATGGTGCAGGGCATGTCGGTGGCGTACCTGCGCGTTCCGTCGTTCGTCGTAACCCTGGCCGGAATGCTGGTGGCGGAAGGCATTGTCCTCAAAGCGATCGGTTCTGTCCCCATCTATCTCAACGACAAATGGATCCTCGACCTCGAGCTGTATACGTTCACGCGAAGCCTGAGCTGGGTCATCGCCGCTATCGTCAGTGTCCTCTACGCGCTCGCCGTACTGAATGCGCTGTTCGGCAGGCACAGGCAGAAGGTCGCGGCCGGGAGCCTGTGGTTTTCCTTGCTCAAGGTCGTCGCTGTCTCCGGGGCCATGTTCGGCGTGGTGGCCTGGGTGAATCGTGCCCGAGGAGGCAGGGGTCTTCCACTGGCCCTGGTCATCGTGCTGGTGCTGATCGCGTTCTGGACGTTCATCGCGAACCGCACTACCTTCGGCCGGCACGTGTACGCGGTCGGCGGTAACGCCGAGGCAGCCCGCCGGGCGGGCATCAACGTTCCTCGCATCAAGATCCTGGTCTTCATGATCGCGGGCATCATGGCCACCATCAGCGGCGCGATGGACGCTTCGCGCCATGTCTCTGCCTATCCGCTCGCCGGCTCGGATCCACTTCTGATGTATGCGATCGCGGCGGCGGTGATCGGGGGCACGAGCCTCTTCGGCGGTCGCGGCCAGGTGAAGGGCGCGCTGCTCGGTGCGCTGGTCATCATGATGATCGACAACGGTTGTGATCTGCTCGGTTACAGCTCCTCGACGAGGTTCATCGCGACCGCACTCATTCTTCTGGCGGCCGTGACGATGGACACCATTGCGCGCAGGCGCCAGGCGGCTGCCGGGCGCTGAGCCCACGCCGGCTGCACAAGCGGCGCGGGACATGTCCGTTGCGTAAGCGCTCGCTGCACGCCGGCCGACTTCGACTGGCACCGACCCCGTGGACGCGACTAGGCTCGTCGTAGCACTCTCCTGTTTCGCCCCTCGATCGCTGGAGGAAAAATGAGCACGATCTTGCAGGGAAAGGTCGCCTTCGTCACGGGCGCCAGCCGCGGCATCGGCGCCGCCGTGGCCCGCGCGCTTGCGAACGAGGGCGTGAAGCTCGGGCTGGCCTCGCGCTCGGGCGCCGACCTCGACTTGCCCGACGCGCTGGGGCTGACCTGCGACGTGCGCGAGCGGGAGCAGGTCGAGCGGGCCGTGGCCACCACGGTCGAGCGTTTCGGCCGCCTCGATATCTGCATCGCCAACGCCGGCGTCGGCTCCTACCACTCACTCACCGAGCTGCCGATCGAGCACCTGGAAGAGATGATCGACGTCAACCTGAAGGGAACGATCTACACCTTTCGCGCCGCGATCCCGCACCTGATCGCAAGCGGCGAGGGCGACCTGGTCGCGATCGCCTCCGAGGCTGGCCGGCGCGGGCTACCCGGCGAGGCCGTCTACTGCGCCTCCAAGTTCGGCCAGGTCGGGCTGACCCGCGCGCTCGATCACGAGTTGAGGGAGAAGAACGTGCGCTGCACGAACGTCTGCCCGGGCGGCGTGGCGACCGACTTCGCGCTCGCCGAGGACTACGGGCGCACGCCCGACGTCCTGCCCGGGATGATGTCGCCCGAGGACGTGGCCGAGATCGTCCTCTTCGTCCTCACCCGGCCGCGCAACCTGCGCATTCTCGAGACCGCGCTCAGGCCGATGAGCGAGACGTCGTGGGGCTAGAGCCCGTTCGCCTAGGCGTCGTCTCGACGGCCGGCATCAACCGGCTGGTCATACCACCCGCTAAAATCTCACCGCTGATTAATCTCGTCGCGGTCGCCAGTCGCGACGCGTCCAGGGCGAGCGAATATGCCCGCGAGTGGGGGATCGAGCGCTCGTTCGGCTCCTACGACGCCCTTTTGGCCGATCCGGAGATCGAGGCCGTCTATATCTCGTTGCCCAACCACGAGCACGTGCCCTGGACTCTGCGCGCGCTCGAGGCCGGCAAGCACGTCCTGTGCGAGAAACCGCTCAGCCGGCGCCCGGCCGAGGTCGAGACGGTCTGGGACCTGGCCGGGTCGCGCGGGCTACAGGTTGCCGAGGCCTTCATGTGGCGCTACCTTCCGCAGACCAGGCGCTTCGCCGAGCTGGTCGCGGGCGGCGCGATCGGCGAGTTGCAGTTCGTGCGCTCGCTCTTCTCCTTCGCCATGAGCGACCCGGCGACCAACGTGCGCATGAAGCCGGAACTGGAGGGCGGCTCGCTGCTGGACATCGGTACCTACTGCATCAGCGGCATCCGTCTGCTGGCTGGTGAGCCCGTCGCTGTCTACGGCGAGCAGGTGCCGGGCGGGGAGGGCGTGGACGTTCGCTTCGGCGGCCTGCTGCGCTACGAAGGCGGAGCGCGCGGGCTCTTCTACTCCTCCTTCGAGACTCCGGGTCGAAAGGAGCTGGAGGCGATCGGCTCGGAGGGCGTGCTGCGCCTGCTTGACCCCTGGCACGGCTGGCACGGCGGGATCGAACTGCAGCGCGACGAGGAAGACGGGAGCGAGTCGATCGAGGTCGAGTCAGCTGACGCCTACCTGCTCGAGCTGGAGGATTTCGCCCGCGCGATTCGCGGCGAGAAGCAGCCGCTGCTCGGCCGCGCCGATGCGCTCGGACAGGCACGGGCACTGGCGGCTCTATACCTTTCAGCCGAGGAAGAAAGACCGGTAGAGCTCGCGGAGCTGGACAGGGAGATCTGATGACAGAGCTATCGCTCGGAAGGCTGGAGGCTTTCATCATCAAGGCCAAGGCCGCCACCTACGCCGGTAATGGAAAGTGCGTCCAGCCGACTCGTCCGGGCTCGATCGACCTCTCCTACGAGGAGGGAGATCTCACCTATCGCGACAGCTACTTCGGCAGCGGCGACTTCATCGGCGAGGAGGTCGTCTGGCACCTGGGAGATCCCATCTGGGCGATGAACTACTACGGCTACATCCTCGTGCCCGAGGAGCTGAGCGCCGAGGAGAGCGGCAAGGTGATCAAGGCGAGCCTGACCGCGCTCTACAGCGAAGGTCGCTTTCTGAGCGGCTTCAAGCACCAGACGACACTCGGGCTGTACATCGACACGAACGAAGGCGATGTCTCGAACTTCCATGGCATGGAGTGGACCGAGCGCGGCGGCCGGCGCCTGTACGAGCTTCGCTATCACGGCGGGCTGGTCCGCTAGCTCGGATCGTTCGCGGTGGTTTTTCTTCTCGCTCTCCGTGGCATAAGCGGTAAATGCATCTCACTTATCGGGAGTGGTGGTCGCTCGTTCACGGCTTTGTCTTCGGCGGCGGCTTTCTGCTCTCGTTCGCCGGCGTTGCGATCGTTCTCTACGGTCTGCGCCGCCAGGACTTGACCGACGAGGGAATCGCGCAGCATGTGCTCTGGCTGAGGCTGGGCAGCGCGGCGATGGCAGCCGCCGCTTGGGGGACGGTGATCCTCGGAACCTGGGTCATCTATCCCTGGTATCGAGTCGGCTCGGCGAGCCCGAAGGCCGGGCTTCTCTCAAGCGCTCAGACCTCCGGCTGGAACAGTTTCGGTATGGAGTGGAAGCAGCACCTGGCCTGGCTGGCGCCCTTTTTGGCCACGACTGTCGCTTTTCTCGCCTTCTACTACGGGCCGCGTCTGGCGCGTGACCAGCGCCTGCGCCGCTTTACGCTCGCGCTCCTCGTCGGCGCCTTCGGCGCGGCTTCCATCGCGGCCCTGTTCGGAGCGCTGATCACAAAGATGTCGCCGGTGGTCTAGATGGAGACGATAACGCGGAATAGCAGCGAAAAACCGAACGGTCCGGCCGTCGCGGCGATTCTCGCTGCCGCGCTTGCCTTTGCGCTGCTCGGAGTGGTGACGACGCTAGCCGAGGTGTTCGGCGGCTTCGGCGCCTGGCTCGCCTTCTCGGGCCGGGTCGGAATGCTCTCCGGCGAGACGACCATTGCGATAGCTGCCTACTTCGTCTCGTGGCTGGGGCTGGGGCTGTTGTGGCGTCGCTCTGATCCGCCTTTGCTGCCGGTCGCCGTCGTCAGTGCCGTGCTCATCGCCGTGGGCCTGCTCGGCACCTTCCCGCCCTTCTTCCGTCTGTTCGGCGTCGCGGAGTAGGCGTCAGGCATGAAATCCGCGCGAACGGGAATGACTCGTCAACTCGGAAAGGAGATATCGATGCAACGGATTCGAATGCGCGTCCTCCCGGTGACTCTTCTTGCGCTGCTGGCGCTCGCCATCGCGGGGATCGCTCAGGCCTCGGCGCAGAAGAGCCCAACCAAGCTCGTCGGCACCACGGGCCCCGGTTTCACGATCACCCTGACCAAGGGCGGCAAGGCTGTGAAGACGCTCACGGCCGGCAAGTACAAGATCGCCGTCAGTGACAAAAGCTCAATGCACAACTTCCATCTCTTCGGTCCCGGAGTGAACAAGAAGACGGGTGTGTCCTCCACCGGCGCGACTACCTGGACGGTCAAGCTGAAGAAGGGCGAGTACACCTACCGATGCGACATTCACTTCGCGAGCGGGATGATCGGTCACTTCAAAGTGAAATAGGCAGTTTCCGAGCGCCGGGCGGGTGCTCGGACAGGCCATGGCACCCGCCGGGACGGGGCGATCGTCTCGATTACCCGTCTCGGCACGCCAAATCGGCCGTTCGGGCTATGGCGAAGGTAGTCTGCGTGTGGCAAACTCGCCGTCCCGCACGCAATTAGAAGAGGCAAGAGTGACCTGGTCGGAAGACGAAGGCGCGGCCCGAGCCGAAGAGAAACCAACGGGCCAGAATTTCGACCTACTTGCCTCCGAGCAGGCGAAGAACCTGATCGAGGCCGGAAAGACCGCCGGCGCGCTGCGAACGGAGGACATCGCCACCGCTCTCGACGAGCTCGAGTTCGACACCGAGCAGCTCGACGAGTTCTACAACGCCCTCGACGAGCTGCAGATCGAAGTCGTGGATGGCGAGGGCCCGGTCGCGAAGGTCGTGATCGAGGAGCCCTGGCGCGAGCTGACGACCGACTCGCTGCAACTCTTCCTCAAGGAGATCGGGCGCATCGACCTGCTCACGCCGGCCCAGGAGGTCGAGCTGGCGAAGAGGATCGAGCGCGGCGACCACCGCGCCAAGCAGCAGATGGTCGAGGCCAACCTGCGCCTCGTCGTCTCAATCGCCAAGCGCTATCGCAACCAAGGGTTGCCCTTCCTCGATCTGATCCAGGAGGGCACGATCGGGCTGGTGCGCGCGGCCGAGAAGTTCGACTACCGGAAAGGCTTCAAATTCTCGACCTACGCCACCTGGTGGATTCGCCAGGCCGTGGCCCGGGCGCTCGCCGACAAGGGGCGCACGATCCGCATGCCCGTGCACGTGGTCGAGAAGCTGAACAGGATCATGCGAGCCGAGCGCAAGCTGCAGGCCCAGAACGGCCGCCTGCCCACCAGCGATGAGCTCTCACGCGAGCTCGACCTACCGATCGACGAGATCGATCAGATCCTGCGCGCCGCCCAGACGCCAGTCTCACTTGAGAAGCCGGTCGGCGACGAGGAGGAGTCGGAGTTCGGTCACTTTATCCCTGATTCCTCGACGCCGCTGCCCGACGAGGCGGCCGAGCTGAGCATGCGCCGCGAGACGCTCCAGCGCCTGCTGCAGTGCCTCTCCTACCGCGAGCGCCGCGTGCTCGAGCTGCGCTACGGCCTGGGCGGCGAGCACCCGCGCACGCTAGACGAGGTTGGCAACGCCTTCAACGTCACGCGCGAGCGCATCCGCCAGATCGAGAACCAGAGCCTGAAGAAGCTACGCGCGATGGCCGAGACTTTGAAGTTGCGCGAAGTCGCGTAATTGCGGCGAGAAACCTCTGATTTCTCGCCGCGGTGCTGCAAGTTGAGCGCGCCTGGCGGCGCTTGCTCAACTCCTGCTCCTATGAGCGGGGCGGGCTAGCCGGGGCTTGCTTTGCGCTGTCCGGGGTGTGTCGGGGACTGGCGTTTGTGAGCCGCGCCCGTCACGCCGGTCGCGGCGGCAGGGGTGTCAGCCGCGTGTTCTGACTTCGAGCGGCCGGGGCGAGTAGCTCTGGATCGCCTCCAGGAGATCGTCGGGGAAGACGTCTATGCCGTGCAGCGGGATGCGGCGGTGCCTTCGGCGCAGCGGATGCCGGAACCTGCTGCCCCGGTTCTCGATGCCGAAGAACAGCCAGCCGGAGATCACCTCTCTTGGCCCGCCGCTCCAGTCGACCTGGTGAGCGCGAGCTCGAGTCGTCGCCCAGGCGATCCCCTACTCGCCGACGACGATCGCCGGCTCGGAGCGCTTTAGGTGGGAATTCCGCCAGAACCACATCGATGCGAGATAGGCCAGACTGCCTGCGCCCGCCACTAGAAGCCTGAGGAAGAGAACGCGGTGAAACCCGGCTTGCCTCGGCGCGAAGAAGAAAGCTTTACGAGAGCGCGACTGACGGCGTCCGAGATGCCAGCTCTTCATCTCGGCGGCAATCACTGTGGCGGTAAGTAGCACGCCGAGCCAGATCTGCAGGCTATTGGAGCGGGCCGTCAATATGAACAGCGGAAGCACGTTTATCCAGCCGGAGATGACGGTGAGCGGTCCCATCAAAGACGCCGCGGAGGTGACGGCTGTGGCTCTCGGGGTATCCGGGTTGGAGAATGGTGTTCCGCCGTAGAGCATGCTCGGAGAGGCATATCGCCGCTTCCTTATGAGCGATCGAGCCCCGGCCGGAACTACTCAGTCAGGCGCCTCGAGCACCGAGCGGTCGCCGGAGCGCAGGCCATCGATCAGGCGCCGGTAGGCGCCGGCCGAGTCGCGGCCCATCGAGTCGGCGGCGAGGATCTTTGCGCCGCGCTCGCGATCGACGCCGTGGATACCGAAGCGGGGCTGGTACGAGCCCCACTCGTAGTTGTCGGTCAGCGACCAGTGCAGGTAGGCGCCGATCCGCAGGCCTTCGTCGAGCCCGGCGATCACGGCGGCCAGGTTCTCGCGCAGGTAACGCGGTCGATCCCAGCCGTCGATTCGCTCGTAACCGTGCCCGTTTCGCATCCGGTTACAGAGCCCGTTCTCGACCACCCAGAGCTCGAGCGGGCGCTCGTCCGTCAGCGCCTCTTTCGAGAGAGCGAGGTTGGCACGCGAGTACTCGGTAAGTCCCGCCGGATAGACGACGTCGTCCCAGAGGTCGGAGTTCGGCTGCCACGCACGACCGCCCGCGGTGCGATGCCCCGGTAGGCGCATGTGGTTTCCGGCGACCGGGTCGTAGTAGTCGATCCCGAGCACGTCGAGCGTGCGATCCCAGGAGCTGGAGTAAACGGCTTCGACGGCGGGACGCAGCACGCCCTCGGGATCGTCGGATTCGCGGCGGGCGCGTGGAGAGAGGCTCTCGCGCCGGCGCGGCAAGCGGGCGATCGGCGCGATGGCGGCCGCGTTGCGCCTCATAAAGCGCTCGATCACCCTGGCCGGAGCGATAGCGCCATACCAGGCCTCGCGCTTCTCGGCGATCCAGGCGCCGAGGTCGTCGCGAGGCACTCCCGACGAGCGCGCCAGCAACAGGTCGGTGAACAGGCGGTCGAACTCGTAGATGCTGGCCTCCGACGCATTCGTGTGAACGATCGCGTCGGGGCGGGACTCGTGAATCAGCCCGTAAGCGCGAACATGGGCGGCAAACATGTGCCCAGCGCTCGTGAACATCTCCTTCCAGGCGAAGCGGCGTCCGGGGGGTTGGACGCCAAAGACGTAACAGCACTGAGCGAGGATGGCCGGCTCGTTGAAGGTGATCCAGAGCCGGCAACGATCGGCCAGCCGCGTGAGCACTCGCTCCACCCAGGCCGCGAAGCGCTCGGGCGATTCGGGCGCGAGCCAGAAATCGACCCCGAGCCAGGCCGGGTGGGTGAAGTGGTGCAGCGTGATGAGCGGCTCGAGCCCGCGTTCAACACAGGCGTCGAGTATCTGTGCGTAGCGGTCGAGAGCGGTCTCGTCGATCGCGCCCTCTTCGGGCTCGATACGTGCCCACTCCAGCCCGAGCCGGAAGGTGTCGCAACCGAGCGCGGCCGCCAGGTCGAGCTGCTCCTCGTAGCGATTCCAGAAGTCGACCGCGATCCCGGAGAGCTCGACCCGTCCTTCCCGCTCCCAGCAAACCCAGTTGTTGGCCGGTTCGCCCGGGCCGTTCAGCCCGCCCTCGATCTGGAAGGCGGAGGTGGCAACGCCGAAGCGGAAGCCATCGGGCAGAGGAGGTCGATCTGGCTTGGCTCTTCGAGGCATCGTGTTACGAACCACAGGCTACCGTGTTCTATGCAATCCAGGCGGCCTGTTTTGTGGCGCCGAGCGCGACCGCGGCGACCTTGCCCGACTCGATCTCGAACCAGAGCTTCGTCCCGAGTCGATAGGTGTACTCGCCGCCGGCTAGCGATACCCTCACGGCCGCCGGATAGGCCACCTTGACGGCAGCGGCCGTAGAGCACGGGCCCACGCTTTCGGCCGTCTTGTAGGCCTTGCTGGCTACGACTATGTAGCGGCCCGAGTTCTTGCCGGTCTTGAAGTAAACGGCGACGCGCTCCGGATAGTTGAAGCGGACGAGCCCGCCCTCGAGGGCGTCGTGAGATTTCGGCTCGCCGTAAGCGATTTTGTAGGCGCTCCGGGTCTGGCCCAACTTGCCCTTGCCGATCGATGTCGTGGTGATCAGATGTGAGCCCCCGGCCAGCGCCACCGAAGCGGCGGCGAGAGCGGCGACGGTTGTGGCTGTGAACAGACGCATGGCGTCACCTCACTGGAGTCGGAATCTCGGCGCCCGGCCCGGCCGCCGCTCAGTTGGAGAGATCATCACAGTTCGTTCGTGGAAGCGCTAGTACACTCGGTGGCGTGAGCAGTGAGCTGCTGGCAGAGCTGGCGGAGTGGATCGCCATCCCGAGCGTGAGCGCCGATCAGGCCCGCACCGCCGACGTCGAGCGCGCCGGCGACTGGCTCGTCGACAAGATCCGCGCGGCCGGCGGCGAAGCCGAGAGGATCGACTGGCAGGGGCAGCCGCTGGTGGTCGGTGAGATCGCCGCCTCGGGCGGGCGCGAGGCGCCCACGGTGCTCTGTTACGGACACTTCGATGTCCAGGCGGTCGATCCGCTCGAGCTCTGGGAGTCCGAGCCCTTCACGCTCGTCGAGCATGACGGCTGGCTCTACGGGCGCGGCACCGCCGATGACAAGGGGCAGCTCTTGATGCTGCTCGAGGCGGCCCGCTCGCTGTCGCGCGAGAACGCTTTACCGGTGAACGTTCGCTTCGTTTGCGACGGCGAGGAGGAGGTCGGCGGCGCTTCGATCGCCGAGTTTCTCGCCGCGGACGAGCGCGGCGCCGACGCCTGCCTGATCTTTGACATGTCGATGATCGAGCGCGACGTTCCCGCCTTCACGATCGCCACCCGCGGCCTCGCCTACTTCCACCTCGAGCTTGTGAGCGGCGAGCGCGACCTACACTCCGGCGTCTACGGCGGTGCCGCACTTAACGCTCTGCACGCGCTCTCCGAGACGCTCGCGGCGGTGCTTCCCGCCGCCGGCCGCCTGCCCGAGCAGCTGCTGGCCGGAGTGGTGCCTCCGAGCGCCGAGGAGCAGGCGGCCGTCACGGCTCTTCCCAGTGGCGAGCGCGTATTGGCCGAGCAGGGCGCCCGTCCCGCCGACGCGAGCGCCGCGGCGGAGTTCTACCTGCGTACCTGCGCCCAGCCGGCGCTCGACGTCAACGGCATCGAAGGGGGCTCGCCGCATCTGCAAAAGACCGTGCTACCGGTTCGCGCTACGGCCAACCTCTCGATCAGGCTCGCTCCGGGCCAGGATGCGGTCGTGATTGGCGCGGCGCTCGAGCAGCTGCTGCACGAAGCGCTGCCCGCCGGAGCCGAGCTGAGCGTGCAGCTTCTCTCCGCGAGCGCTCCCGGGCTGGTCGACCAGAGCGCGCCGGCGATCGAGCTTGCCCTGGCAGCGTTCGAGCAGTCCTTCGGTCGCCGCCCGCTCCTGATCCGCTCGGGCGGCACGATGCCGATCATGCCCGCGCTTCAGGCCAAGGGCATCCCGGCCATCGTGACCGGATTCGATCTCCCCGAAGGGAACATTCACTCGCCCAACGAGCGCCTCTGGGCCGGTTATCTCGAACCAGGTATCGCGACCGCCAAAGCGATCCTGAGCGCGCTCGGAAAACTCTAGGAAGCGGCTACTTCGGCAGCGGCGGCTTCGGGCAGAGCGGTTGCCTGGTGATGGCTGCAGCCGAGCCAGCTGTGCCCGAACGTGCTCATCTCGTGGATGATCGCCAACAGGCCGCTCCCCTTCTCGGTGAGCGAGTACTCGACCCGCGGCGGCGATTCCGGGAAGCTCCTTCGCTCCAGGAAGCCCTCGCGCTCGAGCGTGCGCAGGCGCTCGGAGAGCGTGCGCGGGCTGATCCCCGGGCAGGCGTGCTCGAGCTCGCAGAAGCGCCGCGCGCCCTCGGAAAGGTCGTGGACGATCAGCGCCGTCCACTTGGCGCCGATGATCTCGGCGGTCGCCGCGACTCCGCAGCAATCGGTGGCATGGATTTCAGAAAGCGTCCGCATGCAGAGGATTCTACACTAAAACTATCTCTTTTATAGTGACCCGCTGGGGCTGGAGCGCGGTCGGCGCCGCGCAAGCGTGGGGGAGGTCGAGGCGGCTGCTTTGTTGCGAGAACGCGCTGGCGAAAGCTCTCCTTACTCCCATCCCTCGAACGAGGGATAACCGCATCGATCTCAGCGGCTTGACGCTGCGCCACTAAGGCGCGAGACTCCTGCCATGATCGATCACGTAAACATCGGTGTCTCGGATCTCGATTCGGCGAAAGAGTTCTACGGGGCGGCGCTGAAGCCGCTCGGCTACAAGATCGGCTTCGCGGGCGAGTGGGGCGCGGGCTTCAAGAGCGGTACCGGCGTTCCCGACTTCTGGATCCGTCCGGAGGAGAAGGTCACTCCCGTTCACGTGGCCTTCCAGGCCGACAGTCGCGATCTCGTCAGCGCCTTCTACGCGGCCGCCATCGCAGCCGGCGGGAAGGACAACGGCGAGCCCGGCCTTCGCCCGCATTACCACGAGACGTACTACGCGGCTTTCGTGCTGGACGCCGACGGGCACAACATCGAAGTCGTCTGTCATAAGCCCGAGAGCTGAGAGACGCGCGCGCGATAAACCTGTGTTGAGCCCGAGCGCAACGGCGCTTGTCTGACTTCTGCTCCGGCGGCTCAGGACTTCGTTCGTGAGTCGGCAGGGAATCGTTGCGTAGTGCCGCGTTTTTCCCTGTTGTTAGGCGGTATTTTAAATCCGTCCCGCGGGAGGGTGACGGTGGTGGGTGGGTGAGGCGCTCGAGCTCCGAACGGGCGCCTGGCGTCCACCGCTCCGGGTAGCGATGGACGGCGCCGCGATTCCTGCAAGAAGGACGTTTCCGGCTCGGGGCGAAAAGTCTCAACCGCGGGGGGAGTGGCGAGCTGCGGCGAGCCTTCACCGCGCTCCGATCAGACAGAGATCAGAGGGGGAGTTCGAGCTTGCAACAGGCCCGTAGACAAACTGCACTCAGATGGGGACTGCGTTGGCAGTCCGCAGCACTGTCGGCGGTTCGGAGATGAGCGCGATGCTCGGCTCTTCGCGCCGCGACGCACAGGCGCGCTTTCGTCTCGAAGGTGACGAGAACGTGCTCCTGGAGCGACCGGTCGGGTCATTCAGGCTCTGGACAGCACGGCTGATCGCGCGGCTCGAGACGCTCTTCAGCCCGCCCAAGCTGCACCCTTAGTTCCTTGGCCGGAAACGGCTCCTGCGGCCGATGCTCGATCCGCGCCTCACCCGAGGCCGGCGACCCTACGATCGCAACTTCGAGGTGTCCACCACCTCGAAGTCCGCTCCGGTGACCTTGCCGATCGAGTGCAGGGCGTCGTCGTTCCAGCGCCGGTCGGGCGCGCCCGAGACGTACCAGTTCGAGCCGTTGTCGGCGACGATCATCCCGTAGCGCTTGAGCGCCGTGAGGATGACGCGCACCTGGCGTGGGTAGCCACTCGTGTCGAAGTCGGCGCGCAGCCGAACGCGCAGGCCCATCGGCGGCAGGTTGGGATCGGTCTGGTCGCTGGCGAAATGGCGTGCCGGATAGATGAAGGCGCGCCGTGTGCTCTCGACCGTGAAGCGAAGCGCGTGGTCGATCTGGCCGCGGGCGACCTCGTCGTAGCGGACGAGTCCCGGCAGTATCGGCAGCCCGGCGGCGTCGGCCGAGGTCCAGCCTGAGGGCCGCAACCTGTTCGAGCGCAGGTTCCAGATCGCGCCCGAGCCGGCGCTCCAACGACCGGATTTCTTCTGCAGCGCATACAGCTCGAACAGACGGCAGCGGTCGCGCTCGACGATCAGTGCGTGACGGTCACTGCCGGCTTCGATCTTCACGTTGGCGGGGATCGGATAGGGCCCCTTGTCGCTCTCGCTCGCGTAGTCGAAGCTGACCCGGTAGCGCTTCGTCTTCTTATTGGCAATGTTGTAGGGGATGCCGTTCGGATGCCCGTTCCAGACGGTGCCGAAGTCGGGATGGAGCCCGACGTCGCTCCCGATCGAGCTGATGATCGCCTGCGAATTGGCAGCCACGGGCAGCTTGTCTACGCGCTTGTTCCAGACGTTGGAGGACGGAAAGAGCGGGCACTTCGGCGCACCGGGCAGGTGTGGGCTGGTGGCGGCACCGGCGCTGGTGGCCAGCGCCAGCAAAGCAATAACAGCGACCTTTATCCCTCTCATTTCCGAGCTCCCCCTCTTCTCGTCGCTTCCATCCGACAGGGTTGCCATCGGATGTGGGTTCTGCCTTACTCTTACACCAAGTGACTGTAAAAGGGGGCCCCAAGATGGCGCAGACGACAGTTCACGTGCGGTCGGTTCACGACGCCGCTTTCGCGGTCGGTTGGGCCGGCAAGCACTCGCTGACGATCGACCGGCCTGAGCAGGAGGCCGGTTACGGCTACGGCTTCTCGGGCGGCGATCTCCTGCTGATGGCGATCGGTGCGTGCTTCGTGAACGATCTGCAACAGGAGGCCGAGCGCCGCGGAGTCGCGTTGCTCGGCGCCCGTGTCGTGTGCGAATGCGACTGGGGCGGCGAGCCGGTGCGGGCTCAGAACATCAAGCTGAGCGTCCGGATCGAAGCCGCGGCCGACGAAGACGCGATTCTCGAGCTGGCCGAGGCGGTCGACAGGCAGGGCCGCGTGCACAACACGCTCAGGCACGGCGTCGAAGTTCCCGCCAGCGAATGCGAGGTCGTCTCGGTCGAGGTCGAGGCCGAGAAGCCCTAGCGCCCCACCTGTCGTCGCGCTAGTCGGGCAGCTCGAGCTTCGGATAGCGGCCTCGGATATCGTCGATGAACGCCGCCAGCCTGCCAGCCAGCTCGCCGTCTTCGATCTCCAGCGTGTTCTCGGCGTTGCTCTCGCCCGAGCGGGAGAGGTTGAAGCTGCCGAAGAACACCACGTCGTCGGCCACCACGATCTTGGCGTGCATGTAGTCGTGCACGCTGTCGGGAGTCCAGGGCGTCGAATGTTTGCCGCTCCAGGACGCGTTCGCGATCAACGAGCGTAGCGCCTGCTCCTTCCAGCTCATCTTCATCTTGTCGCGCCACTGCTGAATCACCTCGGCGATCTGGGTGGCGTCGAGCACGCCTGCGATATCAAGCCCGCCGTGCCCGTTGTCTCCGATCAGCTCGGCCAGGGTGCCGAGGATCGGACCCGAGGTGAGCACCGGCGAAGCGATTCGGATGCGGCGCTTTGCCTGACCGAGGCGGCGCGCGATTCGGTGCGCAAGCGCCGGTCCGTGCCCGGGCGCGAACCAGGGTCGTACGTTGTGACCGTCTATCTCGATCGGCGCCGAGTCGATATTCCCGGAGCGCTCGACATCGCGCTTCTGCCACAGCTCCTCGAAGTTCTGCTGATAGCGGGCGGCGAGCTCCGTGGAGCTGACGATCGCGAGCAGGTTCTCCTCGCGCGCCCAGGAGTCGTCGGTCCAGTTGGTCGAGCCCGTGAGCACCGCCGCGCCGTCGCGGACGACGTACTTGTGGTGCATCAGGTCGGGAACCCCGGGAACTCCGCGCGTCTCGATCGGAAGTGCCTCGACCAGCTCGGGCTTCGAGATCGGCGGCCGCGGAACGGCGAGCTCTCTCCCGTAGTCGACGTTGTAGACGAGGCGCACTTGCACCTTGCGCGCCACTACCTCGGCCAGTGCGGTGTGTATCGGTGCCGCATGCTCGCCGTCCAGGTGCACGTCGTACAGGGCCAGCTCGAGCGTGTGCTCGGCGGCGGAGAGGAAGGACGCAATCTTGGCGGCGATGCTGGCAGGATCCTGCCCGCCGTCACGCAACTCGGTCAGGTCGATCATGGCGAGCTCCTCGCGGTTCGGTCGTGGCGGCTAGATCGTGTTCGGTGTCGGCCGGTCGTTCCAGGTCTCACGCGCGATCTTCCAGTCGCCGTCGGCCGAGCGGCGCAGGATGTGCAGGCCCTTGCCATGAGAGACCTCCAACTGGCCGCCTTTCTTGGGCTCCAGGCGCCGGCTGTAGCTGAAGCGATGGAAGGCCAGATCGCCGACGACCTCTGTCTCGTTGTGCTTGTAAGCGAGCCACTCGACTCGCCACTCGCCCAGGAACTCGCGCAGCCAGGCGCGTAGCTCCTCGCCGCCGATCGATGGAAGCCCCGGTGGAAGAAACAGGGCGTCTTCGCTGAGCAACGGCAGATAACGCTCGATGTCGTCCTCGGCCATTGCCTCGACTTCGGCGTCGGTCACGCTCCCTATTCGCTGCTTCTCCTGCTGGTCGTCGACCTTGTCGGACACGCCGTTCTCCTCTCGTGTCGCTCTGCTCGCCCCGAAGAGCGGGATTCTACGTCCTATCGCCCGGAACGCGGACGCGGTAGGTCGTTATCGCCGGGCCAGGGGCGGGGAATCTCGATTCTCTCGCCCTCGTCTAAGGCCGTTGTGAGAGATCTCTTCCTCGACGCTGAAAGGTGGCGGCCGGAGCGGCTACCCTGGTCGGATGGAAGCGCTTGCCTCCTTTTCCGAGAAGACGCGAGCCTGGTTCGAGCGCTCTTTCGCCGCTCCGACGCCCGCGCAAGAGCTCGGCTGGCCGGCGATCGCCAGCGGCTCGAGCGTGCTCATCCAGGCGCCGACCGGCTCGGGCAAGACGCTGGCCGCATTCCTCTCGGGCATCGATCGACTGAACGAGAGCCCGGGCGAAGGCCTGCGCCTGCTCTACATCTCGCCGCTCAAGGCGCTCAACTACGACGTCGAGCGCAACCTGCGCGGTCCTCTGGCGGGGCTCGGCTCGCAGCTCCAGGTCGCCGTTCGCACCGGCGACACGCCGGCCAAGGAGCGCGCGGCGATGTTGCGACATCCACCGGACATCCTGATCACCACGCCCGAGTCGTTCTACCTGCTCCTCACCTCGAAGGCGCGGGAGATGCTCAAGTCGCTGGAGACGGTGATCCTCGACGAGGTGCACGCCGTCGCCGCGACCAAGCGCGGCTCGCACCTGGCGCTCTCACTTGAGCGGCTGGAGCGGCTCGTCGGCAGGCCGATTCAGCGCATCGCGCTCTCGGCCACGCAGCGGCCGCTGGAGGAGATCGGGCGTTTCGTCTCTGGCGGGCGTCCGATCACGATCGTCGACGCCGGCATCCGCAAGGAGCTCGACCTGGCCGTTCAGATGCCGGTTCCCGACCTGCGCGAGCTGGGTCAGACCGGTTCGATCTGGCCCTCTATCTATCCGGAGATCGTCGAGCTGGTGCGGGCGCATCGCTCGACCATCGTCTTCGTCAACAACCGCAGATTGGCCGAGCGGCTGGCATTGCGCATCAACGAGGCGGCGGACGAGGAGCTGGCGCGCGCCCACCACGGCTCGCTGGCGCGCGAGCAGCGCACCGAGATCGAAGAGGGGCTGAAGAGTGGCGAGCTGCGCTGCCTGGTCGCCACCTCCTCGCTCGAGCTGGGCATCGACATGGGCGCGGTCGATCTGGTCATCCAGGTCGAGTCGCCCAAATCGGTGGCGCGCGGCCTGCAACGAATCGGCCGCGCCGGACACACGCTCGAGGCCACGGCCAAGGGCCGCATCTTCCCCAAGTTCCGCGGCGACCTGCTCGAGGCCGCCGTCGTGGCCAAGCGGATGCAGGAGGGGCTGATCGAGGAGACGCGCATTCCGCGCATCCCGCTCGACGTGCTCTGTCAGCAGATCGTCGCCATCTGCGCCGAGGAGGAGATCTCCGTCGACGACTTGCACGAGCTGGTCTGCAAGGCCTATCCGTTCGCCGATCTCTCCCGCGCCCAGCTCGAGAACGTGCTCGACATGCTGGCCGGGCGCTACCCGTCCGACGAGTTCGCCGAGCTACGTCCGCGCATCGTCTGGGACCGGACGGCCGGAGTCGTTCGCGGTCGCCCCGGCGCCCAGCGCCTCGCCGTCACCAACGCCGGCACGATCCCCGATCGCGGCCTCTATGGCGTCCATCTCGTGGACGGCGGCGGCCGGGTGGGCGAGCTGGACGAGGAGATGGTCTACGAGGCGCGACAGGGGCAGGTCTTCTTGCTCGGCGCCTCGAGCTGGCGCATCGAGCAGATTACCCGCGATCGCGTGCTCGTCTCGCCGGCTCCGGGCGTGCCGGGCGCGGTGCCGTTCTGGAAGGGCGAGGGAGTGGGCAGGCCGGTCGAGCTGGGCGAGGCGATCGGTCGGGCCGTACGCGAGCTGGTGGCGCTGCCAAGCGAGATCGCGTTAGAACGGCTGCGCAGCGAGTACTCGCTCGACGGGCGGGCGGCCGAGAACTTGCTCACCTATTTGAACGACCAGGCCGAGGCCGGCGGCGGTGCGCTTCCCTCCGACAAGACGATCGTGGTCGAGCGCTTCCGTGACGAGATCGGCGACTGGCGCGTGGTCGTTCTGACGCCGTTCGGGGCGCGCGTGCACGCTCCCTGGGCGCTTGCGCTGGGTGCTCGCCTGCGCGATGCGCTCGGAATCGAGGCGCACGCGATCTGGTCGGACGACGGCATCGCGCTACACCTTCCCGATGCCGAGCAGCCGCCGTCGATGCAAGAGCTTCTGGTCGGGCCGGAAGAGATCGAGGAGCTGGTCGTGGGCGAGGTGGGGGAGAGTGCGCTGTACGGTGCTCGCTTCCGCGAGAACGCGGCCCGGGCGCTCTTGATCCCTCGCCGCCGCCCCGGTCAGCGCACGCCGCTCTGGCAGCAGCGCCTGAAGGCGCAGAGCCTGCTCGAGGTTGCGCGACGCTTCCCGTCCTTTCCGATCGTGCTCGAGACCTACCGCGAATGCCTGCAGGACGTGTTCGACCTGCCCGCGCTGAAGCGAATACTGCAGCGCCTGCAGACGCGGGAGATCGATCTGGTCGAGGTCGAGACGGCCTCGGCCTCACCGTTCGCCAGCTCGCTGATCTTCGAGTATGTCGCCTCCTACATGTACGAGGACGACACGCCGCCGGCCGAGCGCCGGGCCCAGGCGCTCTCGCTCGACCGCGAGCTCTTGCGCGAGCTGCTCGGCCAGGAGGAACTGCGCGACCTGCTCGACGCCGATGCGGTCGACGAGGTGGAGCGCGACCTGCAGGGAAAGCCGCGCGACGCCGACGAACTGCACGACGTGCTCAGGCTGCGCGGCGATCTGCGCCCCGGCGAGTTCGACGAGGCCTTCGCAGCCGTGCTCGAGACCGAGCGCCGAGCCGTGCGTGTGCGCCTGGCCGGCGAGGAGCGGCTGATCGCGGCCGAGGACGCCGGACGCTACCGCGACGCGCTCGGCGCGATGCCGCCCTCAGGGCTTCCCGATGCCTTCCTCGAGCCGGTTGAGGATGCGCTCAGCTCGCTGATTCGCCGCTACGCGCGCGGGCGCGGTCCCTTCACGACCGAGCAGGCCGCCGCGCACTTCGGTCTCGAGCCCGCCCCCGTGGAGGAGATCCTGACCTCGCTGGAGCAGGCCGAGGCGCTCGTGCGCGGCGAGCTTCGGCCGGGCGGAGTCGAGCGGGAGTGGTGCGATCCGGATGTGCTGAGGAGGCTGCGCCGCGCCTCGCTGGCGCGCCTGCGCAAGGAGGTCGAGCCGGCCGAGCCGGCCGCGCTGGCCCGCTTTTTACCGGGCTGGCAGGGAATCGACCGCCGCTCGACGCTGCGCGAGGCGCTCGTTCCGCTGCAGGCGTTGGCGCTTCCGGTGCCGCTGTGGGAGTCGGATCTGCTGCCGCGGCGGGTGCCCGGTTACCAGCCGGCCGAGCTCGACCAGCTCTGCGCCTCGGGCGAGGTGGTCTGGGTCGGCGCCGGGCTAGAGCGCGTCGCCGTCTACTTCCGCCAGGACGCGCGCCTGCTCGGGCCGCCGGCGGGCGCGCTGCGCCCCGAAGGCGAGACGCCCGAGCGGATTCGAGCCACGCTCGCCGCCGGCGCAATGTTCTGGGACGAGCTCCTCGGCGCGGCCGGCCTCGACCGCGAAGAAGCCCTGCCGGCTCTTTGGGATCTCGTCTGGGCGGGCGAGGTGACGAACGACTCCTGGCAGCCGCTGCGCGCCGAGCGCCGTTTCGAGAGCCAGCCGAGCGAGCGTCGCGTGCGCCGTTTCGCTCGCTCGCGTGCCCAGGCCCCGACCGCGACCCAGGGCCGCTGGTCGCTCACCCGAGCTCTGTTCGGGCCCGCCGACGCGCCCGGCACCGACCGCAGGGCGCTGGCCGAGTTGCTGCTCGAGCGCCAGGGGATCATCACCCGAGACGGCGTCCGCGCCGAGGGGATTCCGGGCGGTTACGGCGCCGTCTACGGCGAGCTGAAGGCGCTCGAGGTGCTGGGGCTCTGCCGCCGCGGCTACTTCGTCGAGGGGCTCGGCGGCGCTCAGTTCGCGCTTCCCGGCGCCGTCGAGCGGCTGCGCGAGCTGCGACCGCGCCCGGGCGTCGAGACGGAGACCCTGGTGCTCGCCGCCGCCGATCCGGCTCAGCCCTACGGCGCGGCTCTTTCCTGGCCCGAGCGCTCGGGCGGGCGCGCGGCTCGCGTTGCCGGCGCTCACGTCGTGCTGCTGGGTGGCGAGGCGGTGCTCTTCGTCGAGCGTGGCGGTCGCTCGCTGCTGCCGCTGCGCGATCCCGACGAGACGTGGCTACGCTCGGCGCTGGAGGCCCTGGTCGATCACGTTCGCCGGCGCGAGATCAAGCGCCTGGCGCTGGAGCGCTTCGACGGCGAGCCCGTCGTCACGAGCGAAGTCATGCCGCTCCTGCTCGAGGTCGGTTTCGTCGCTGGTCCGCGGCGGGCGGTCCTACGGGCTTGATCGCTGGTCCGGAATCGACGGGAGGAAGATCGTGAAGGTCGAGCCCCGGCCCGGCGCGCTTTCGACCAGGATGGCCCCTTCGCTCTCCTCGACGATGCCGGAGACGGTCGAGAGCCCGAGTCCGGTGCCGGAATCGGGGCCTTTGGTGGTGTAGAAGGGCTCGAAGAGCCTCGCCTGCATCTCCTCACTCATGCCGATACCGCTGTCGCGAACGGCCAGCGTCACGTACCTCCCGGCTGGGAGCGAGAGGTTGCGCACTAAGCGCGGCTCGGTGAGGTGGAGGTTCGCCGTCTCGATCGTCAGCTTGCCGCCGTCGGGCATCGCGTCAGTCGAGTTCACGACGAGGTTCACGATCACCTGCTCGAGCAGGCTTTGGTTGTTCCTGACTCGGTCGAGACCGTCCGAGAGCACCGTGGTGATCTCGATATCGCTACGGATCACCTGCCGGAGCAGCGACTCCATCGACGTGATCACGGAGTTTAGGTCGATCCTCTCGGAATACTCGCGCCCGCGGCGGCTGAAGCGGAGTAGCCCGCGTGCCACTTCTGCGGCGCGCTCACCCGCCCGTCCGATCTCCTCCACGTCGGGGCGCAGGTCAGAATCGGCCGGGAGCCTGGCAAGCAGTAGCTCGCCATAACCCGTGATCGCAGTCAGGAGGTTGTTGAAGTTGTGCGCCACCCCGGTCGCGAGCTTGCCCACCGCCTCCATCTTCTGAGACTGGAGCAGCTCGGCCTTGAGCAACTCGCGCGTCTCGTCTGCTCGCGTGAGCTTGCTGACATCGTCGATCGACGCGATCATGCCGTCCCATTCACCGCTCTCACTCAGGGCGGGAGCGGCGTTGATCGATAGGTAGACGCGCTCCCCGTTCGCGTTCTCGATCGCGTAGCGGACGTCGTATACCGGCCGGCCGGTCGCCTGCACCTGCCGGAAGGGAAGCTCCTCGTTAGGGAAGGGTCGGCCTTCGTAGTCGGTGACCGGCCAGTCGGGGGCGTTGTACCCGTGTCTCGCCTCGTCTCTGGTCAGGCCGAGAATGCGCTCGGCTTCGGCGTTTGCGAAGGTGATCTTGCCCTGGTGGTCGTACGCCACGATCCCGATCGGGCTCGTATCTATGATCTTCGCCACGAAGTCTCGCTCGTGGCGAAGAGTTTTTTCCGTTCGCTTGAGCTCGGTGACGTCGATCCCGATCGAGACCATGCCGACTATCACGCCGTGGTCGTCGAGCTTGGTTCTCCGCCAAACTACGTAGCGCTCCTCGCCCGATTTGGTCAGGATCGGGTTCTCGTATTCCTGCGGCACTCCGCCGGCGAGCAGTCGCTCGAACTCTCCCCGGACGGCTGGATAGCGCTCTTGCGGCACAATGATCTCGAACCAGTTGCGGCCCACCAGCTCCTCACTCGTATAGCCGGTGATCTCCTCTGCCGCCTTGTTGAAGAGCTCGATGTCGCCGTTCAGGTCGAGGCCGACGATCATCGCCCCTGCCGTCTCGATCAGGTCGGCTGCGTAGTCCCTCGCCACGCCCGTGTCCGCCTCTGCAGACTCGCGGGCGCTGACCGCCACGACCGTGTCCGCCTCTGCAGATTTCCGGGCGCTGATGTCCTCGATCATCGCGATCGAGAGCCCGCGCTCACCGTCCGTGTTGAGAACGCTCGAGGCGATGACGTTCACCCAGACGAGACTGCCGTCTTTTCGGACGTAGCGCTTCTCGGTATGGACGTGCTCGAGCTCGCCCTTGACAACCGCTTTCAGTGCGCGTTCGGTCTCCTCGGCATCGTCCGGATGCGTGAAGTCGCTGATCCGCATCGTCCGGAGCTCGTCCGCCGTGTAACCGAGCATCCGCTCGAGGGTCGGGTTGCACTCTTGAGGACGGCCCTCCGCGTCGGCGAGGACGATGCCGAACGCCGCACTCTCGAAGATCGCGCGAAACTGTGCTTCCTCTTTCTGTAGCTCTCTGAGCCTGCGGCGCTTGAGTAGGGGCTTCCGGGCCGGGAGCCCAGCTCGATCTGACGGCTGATCGTTCATCCCTTACTCCCAGGTCTCCCAGGTCGGTTCCAGCCCATAGTACGCTGTCAATTGGGCATTATAAAACACGTCAGATAGAGCTTTCCGAGCCCCCGTGCCTCGCAAGCGCGCCTGAAGCTGAACTCGCTCGCCGTTTCTCGCTTCGCTGGGCGCTAGCGCGCGAGCAGGAGCCGCAGAGTCAGATTCGCAACCGGGAAGTTCCGCAGCCTAATCCGAAGTAGTTCCGCAGTCATATAGATGCCGCCTTTCACGCCGCCAATACGCCGGCACTCAGCTTGACTCCTCGATCCGCCGCGGCCATCCCCCGATGGGGCGGTGTCCGCACAAAGCACTCGAATGAGGGAAGGCGGTCATTTACCCGCCCGGAATGCAGGAGTGGAGGCCCCGACTGCGTAGGAGGAAACGTGGCAGTTCGCGCTCCGCACCTCTATCACTCGCTGCGCCTCTTTTGCCTCGGAGCCTTCTCCGAGCTGGAGATCGATATCTCGCACGGCGCCGAGGTTCCCTTCGCCTTCGAGGAGCATGCCGCCCCGGGCCGGCCCTCGCTGTACGAGTATCGGCCGCTGGTGCGCGGCTTCGTCGAGAAGCGTTCGCAGCAGCTGATGGAGCTGGCCGACGCCCAAACTGCGATCGAGGATCTGAGGCACGAGAAGGCGGCCGCGATCTTCGCGCGCGCCCACGCCGGCGAGCAACTGCCCGACGAGGAAGCCCTTTTCATGACGGTGCTACTACCACTGCTCGTCGCCACCACCGAGAGTTGCGGCGGCTTCGACTGGCACGACGACGCCTTCGACCGCGCCTACATCGAGCTCGAGGGCTCGCTCTTCGGCGGCGAGCGAAGCTACATGGCGGTGGCGCCACTGGTCGGCCTCTCGCTGGGTGCGCAGGTCGAGCTCGGAGATGGTGTGCGGGTTCGCCATTCGCCTCCCGGCGAGCTTTCCACCTACTGGCCCGAGGCTAGCGGGATCCTGCCGCGCGAATTCGGGCGCCGCGCCGACCGCCTGGCGGTGATCGAGCTGCGGCGCGACCTGGGAGTCGATCAGATCGAGGCGCCTGACGCCCCGGCCGAGCTGGCCGATGCGATCAGCGCGCTGCGCCTGGCGACCGCCGGCGCCATCGCAGCGGGGCCGGTGCTGTTCGAGCGGCTCGACAAGCGCCCCTACGGAATCCGGCCGATTCTGCCCATCGCCGCTACAGAACCTTTCGGCGAGGCGACCCGCCTCGACCAGTTCCGCGGCAAGCTGGCGCACGACCTGCGCGCCCGCATCGCCGCGGCCGACGAAGACCGCGCACTGGCGGAAGCGCTCGACCGCTGGGAACTGTCGCTCTTCGCCCAGGAGCCCTTCCGCTCCGAGCAGCTGCGAGAAGCGCTAACTGCGGTGCTCGGCGCCGACGAGGGGCTGGCGATGGCGGCGCTCAGGGCCGCGACGCTGCTCGGCGACGGATCGAGCGAACGGGCCGAGTTGCGGGTACGCCTACGAGCGCTGGCCGGCGGCGAGCCGGCCGACAAGAATACGAGCGACGCGGTTAGGCGCACGTTGGTCGAGGTGTTGATGCACGGGAACCGCGCCCGGATGATCGAGGCGCTCGATGAGTCGTTGCTCGGCCTGCGTCCACGCCCGAGCCGCTCGATGGCCATCCGCGCCGCCGCCAGCTAGCGACCGCCTTTCGGCTCGAATTCGGCACGTTTCCGTGACGCGAACGGTTCTACCCTCGGATCGTGGAGGAGGCGCGTGCCCTCATCGCCAGGCTGGATCGCATCGAGGCGATGGCACTTGCCCGGGCGCCGGCCGCGCTCGTCCTGAACGAGCTGGAGCTGCTGATCCCGGAGGCAACGCGCTGGCTGGAGCGGGAAGGGCCGGCCGCCGCCGCTGCGCATGTCGCCCTCGAGCGCTGCCTGCTCGTGCTGAGAGAGGGCTCACATTCCTCGGGCGCCGCGATCTCCGTGGGTAGGCATTCGCTAATCTGCCCTTGCCTTGAGTAAAGGACCGACACACGCGAACATCGCCCACTGGGACGAAGTTGAGATCGGGCACGGCGAGTTCGGGCACATCTCGGCCGACTGGCGCCGGCTTGGCGCGGCCGTCGGCTCGGTCGGTGTCGGCCTGTCGCGTATCCAGATCGATCCCGGCAGGTGGTCAACTCCGGCGCACGTTCACGGCCGCGCCGAGGAGATCTTCTTCGTTCTCGGCGGCTCGGGCCTGCTCTGGCAAGAGGGCGTCAGCTACGACATCGCAGAGACAGACTGCTTCGTCTTCTCGGGCGGCATGGGCCCGCACACGCTGAAGGCCGGCCCAAACGGCCTCGACGTGCTCGCCTTCTCGGAGAACATCGGCGACGCGGCCACCTATCTGCCGCGCTCGCATGTCTCCTGGCTCGGCGTGAGCTGGGTAGAGACGGGGACGATGGACTATCCGTTCGATCTCGAAGCTGCTCAGGGGGCGCCCGAGGTGAAGGAATCGAGTTCGCTGCGGCCGAGCAATATGGTTCGTCTCAGGGACGTCAAAGCCGTAGGCAGATCCAAGAAGTCAATTGGACGCATTCGGCGCGATCTCGGTGACGCCGTGGGCTCGCGTACCTCCGGTCTCGGGCATGTCGCCGTCGCCCCGGGCAAGCTTTCCTGCCCGCCCCACTGCCACTCGGTCGAGGAAGAGCTCTTCGTCGTGCTCGAGGGCGAAGGCCTGCTGCTGCTCGGCGACGAGGAGTACAAGGTGAAGCCGGGCCATGTGATTGCCCGCCCGCCGGGAACCGGTGTCGCGCACACATTCCAGGGAGCCGGGAGCGGACTGACGCTACTCGCCTACGGGACGCGTCGCTCTGCCGACCTCTGCTTCTACCCGCGCTCGAGCAAGATCTCTTTCCGCGGTCTGGGCGTGATCGGGCGCATCTCGTGCGTCGACTACTGGGACGGCGAGGAGTAGCAGCACGAACCTAGCCCGCGGGCTCTCGCGTCAAGAAGTACCCGCTCAGCGCCTGGTTTCGTCTCCCTCGGCCCTGTCTGCGCGCCCGGCAGCGGCGGTGCCACGACTAAGCGTATTGTCCACCGCAACGGCCGCGACCCGGGTTTTGGCGAAAGTGCCTGGAAAGCTTCGCATTTCCCGTACCATGTGAGCTATGCCGTATCGCGGCGGCAGTAGACTCGGATCTAGCCGCGCGCTCAGGGAAGGACTCCGCTTGACCAGGCAGAAGATGGAGCGCCGATGGGGGTCGCAAGCTTATTGTCGCGTCCGCTGGCACGGGCGCCCGAAGAAGGAGTGTCGATGGGGCGCGTGATCGCGTTCGCCAACCAGAAGGGCGGCGTCGCCAAAACGACGTCAACCCTCAACCTCGCGGTTGCGTTCGCAGAGCGTGACCTCGACGTGTTGGTGATCGATCTCGATCCGCAGGGAAACCTGACCATGAGCCAGGGCCTGAACCCCGACACGATCGAGCGCTCGATGTTTGACGTGCTCGTTCACCGCTTGCCGATCACCGAAGTCATTCAGCGCCGCGAGATCGATCTGGCGGTCAGCTCGATCGACCTGGCCGGGGCCGAACTGGCGCTCTCGAGCATGATCGGGCGCGAGCGAGCGCTGGACAAAGCGCTCCTGCCGGTGCGCGACAAATACGACTACATCCTGATCGACACGCCGCCGTCGCTCGGCCTGCTGACGATCAACGCCTTCGTCGCCTCGGACGGCGTGATCGTGCCGGTGCAGTGCGAGTATCTCTCGCTGCGCGGGCTCGTTCAGCTCGAGAACACTCTTTCGATGGTGCGCGAGAACCTCAATCCGCGCGTCGAGATTCAGGGGATCCTGCCCACGATGTACGACAAGCGCACGCTGCACTCGCGCGAGGCGATCGACATCCTGCAGGAGAACTTCGGCGATCTCGTCTTCAACACGCGAATTAGCAAGACGATTCGCTTCGCCGAGGCGCCGGTGAAGGGCTCATCCGTGCTCAAGTACGATCCCAAGGGAGAGGCCGCCGGTTACTACCGCGATCTCGCCAAGGAGGTGCTCAATGGCGCGAAAACGCGCAAGCATGCGTGACGGCCCGCTGGCAGAGCTCTTCCGCGCAACCGAAGCCGCTCAGCGCCAGGCCGAGCGCGACGCGACCAGCGAGGGAGCGGAAACGCAACCGCAGCCGGCGGCTCCAGCTCGCGCCCCCGAGCCGCCCGAGGAGACTGTCGAGCACACCGCGATCTTCGACGAGCCAGCGGCTCACGTAGAGCCTTCTCCGCCCGCGATCGACGAGGAGCAGGCTGCCCCGGCCCCGTCGCCGGAACCGCCCGCTCCGGCCTCTACACCTCCGGCCCCCGCACATCCGGCCGCTGCACCGGCAGCGCCGAGCGCGCCCGCGCCCGAGTCGAAGCGTATGAAGCCGTACGAGCCGCCCTCGAGCCCCCGTTACATCGAGCCGATCCCCGAGCCGCCCGCCCGGCTGCACCAGGTCGTGCCCGACGCCAGCGCCTACCTGGCCGTTATTCGCGTCGCGGGCGTCGGCGGCGCCGGCCTCAACGCCATCCATCGCATGATGGACGCCGGTATCTCGCAGGTCGATTTCGTCGCCATCAACACCGATATTCAGCAGCTCCAGATGAGCGACGCGCCGATCAAGATCCACATCGGGCGCGATTTGACTCAAGGGCTCGGCTCCGGCTCCGATCCGGAGGTCGGCAAGCTCGCGGCCGAGGAGGCTTACGATCAGGTCAAGCACTCGCTGCGCGGCTCGGACATGGTTTTCGTGACGGCCGGCGAGGGCGGCGGCACCGGTTCAGGCGCGGCGCCCGTGGTGGCCCGGATAGCGCGCGAACTGGGAGCTCTCACCGTTGGCATCGTCACGCTCCCCTTCCGCTTCGAGGGCACCAAGCGCAAGTCCCAGGCCGATATGGGAGTCGAGGAGCTGCGCCGCAACTGCGACACCGTCATCGTCATTCCCAACGATCGCCTGCTCGAGGTGCTCGACCGCTCGACCTCGATGCTCGAGGCCTTCCGCATCGCCGACGACGTGCTGCGCCAGGGCGTGCAGGGCATCTGCGATCTGATCACGATGCCCGGCCTGATCAATCTCGACTTCGCCGACGTGCGCACGATCATGAAAGACGCCGGCTCCGCCCTGATGGGCATCGGTTTCGCCACCGGTGAGAACCGGGCCAAGGAGGCGGCCGACCGAGCTCTGCGCTCGCCGCTGATCGACACTCAGCTGGTCGGCGCAAGAGGCATCTTGCTCTCGATCGCCGGCGGCGAGGACCTGTCGCTGATGGAGGTAAACGAGGCGGCCGAGATCATCCGCCAGGCCTCGACTGAGGACACGAACATCATCTTCGGCGCCACCATCGACGAGAGCCTTACCGGCCAGATGTGGGTCACGGTCATTGCCACCGGTCTTGGTGGAGCAGGTGGCGTGCAGAAGGGCTGGCGCGCCAGTTTCGAGCCGGCAGCCCGCGGCGAGGTCGATCCGCTCGAGCCACCAAGCTTCCTGAGGGACTGAGGGCCCCCAAGACCCCTCGCTCTCGATAAGAGGATTCTTAGCGGCATCGGTCACACGCTCTTCTGATCAGGCGATACTCTTCCCTCGCCCGAGAAGAGGTCAACAAGGAGCCACCATGTCCAAGCCAGTCGCCCTGTTTCGTTACGTTGCGCAGGCAACGCCACTTATCCGGAAGTTCGTCATCGCGATCGGCATCGGTCTGACGCTGGCGGCACTTCGGCTCAACATCCTGAAGGAAACGGTGGGGAAGGGCACCGCCTCCTCCTACTGGGCGAGCTGGACAACGCGCCTGCTTCTGCTGGCCCTCATCGCTGGCTGCGTCGGTTTCCTGATCGCCAACGTCATGCGCGAAGAAGGCGACCGCTTCCTCGCCGCGGTGAGCGGGCTCGGAGCGATTCTGCTCGGCTTCTTCTTGTTCATTCCCGTTGCGATCGGCTTCGGGCATCTCGGCGAGCTCGCGCTCGGCCCGAAGTTCGGGGCCCTCGGAGGCGCTTTGATTGTGCTGGGTGCCCTTCCCGCGCGCGCTCTCGTCTCCCGGCAACGCTCGCGCGAGCGCCGCCATTTACCGCTCTACGTGACCTGGCTGCTCGCAATAGCGGGCCCCGTTCTGGTGATTGCCTCGCTCGGGCGCGTGACCTCCATCTACTCCATCTCGGTCGTCACGTCCCCGACCAGCGCCGGTATCGGCCCCCGTTATCCGCGTTACTGGGATTCGGTCGGCCTTTCGGGCGGTCACGCGCTCGGCATTTTCATGCTTCTGGTCGCGATCGTCGCTATTGCCACGGCTCTGGGCGACGCCGTCTTGAAGGCTCCCGCTCTGGGCAGATGGGCGCTCGGCGCTTCGCTCCTACTGGTCGGTCTGTCGATCTTCTATCCGTTGGGCTACCTGGTTGGCTTCGTGAGTATCAGTGTGATTTCGACCGGCGTAGGGCTCGCGTTCGAAGGCGCTTTACTGGCAGCCGCCGCGGCGCTGATCGCCGTTTCGGCCGAGCGAGGCGCTATTGACCTGCGCGAGCTGGCGATCCCCAGAGCTCTCGCTGTGAGCGGCATCGGCCTGGCGCTGGCGGGTACTTGGGCCAACGTCTGGGGAGCACAGGGATCATCGTTCTGGGTCGACGGAACGGCCGCCGGCTTTCCGTTCCTCCTCGTCGTCGTCTCCGGCGTGCTCGTGGCGATCAGCCTCGCATTCAGGCGCAGGTGGGCTCTCCTTTCCGTGAGTGTCCTCGGCTGGTTGCTTGCCGGCTACTTCGCCACCACGCTGATCCAAGCTGCGCCCGACCAACTCGGTGCGCTTGGACCGGCCACTTGGCTTGGAATGAGCGGCGGGGTGTTGATGGGTTTGAGTACGGTCTCGTTGCGCCGCATGGCGGCCTGGAAGCTACGGTCGCCTAGCATGACGCTCAGGCGTTTCGCCCCCTGGCTCGCGACCGCGATCGGAACCGGGATTCTGCTGGGCTCTCTCTGGCTCGCGGCAGAGGCGCAGCCAGCCGGAGCGAAGGTCTCCGATACGTACTGGAACTCCGCTGGCGACCACTCGCTCGGCATCGTGATGCTTGTGCTCGGCGTCTCGACGATAGTCGCTCTCCTCGGCGTGTTGATCACCCGCCTTTCGGTTCTGAAGACCTGGACGCTGGCCGCGTCGCTAGCGCTACTCGGGATAGCGCTCTTCATCCCGGTATCGGAGGCCTTCCATCACTTAGGCACGCTTCGCAGCGGAGCATGGCTCGCTCTCGTCGGCTCTCTTCTCGCCGGCGCCGGTGCCGTCTGGATGATGCCAGAGCAGCTGCTCGCTCAGGCGGAGTCGGACGATGCAGAGGAAGCGGCCTCGCCGCGGGCTCGCACGCCGCTCAAGGGCAAAAAGCACAGGGTTCCCGAGATGCGCCGGGGCCGGAAGTAGGAGCTCGACTTCGCGCTCTAGCGGCTACAGAGTCTTTGCGTGCGCTCGATTATCTCGAGTGTGGCGCGGCTGTTGTGGTACGGGCACTTCCAGGGCGAGACCTTGGGTAGATCAAGTTCAGGGCGACCCTCGGGAGAGACGCGGTAGTACCACTCGCCGTAGCTGTGATCGATCACGAACTGCTCGATGAAGCGCCAGCTGGCGAGCGCGGCCTCGAGGTAGTCGTCCCGGCCCGAGAGCTCGAAGGCGTTGAGGAAGCCGACGACGGCCTCGGCCTGCGGCCACCACTCCTTGCCGAGCACGGCCATGTTGTGGTCGATCCCGTCCGAGACGCCGCCGTGCTCGCGATCGAAGCCCTCTTCGAGCACCGTCTCGGCCATCGTCAGCGCGATCGCGTTTGTGCGCGCGATCAGCTCCTCGTCTTCGAGCACGCCGGCCGCCTCGCAGAGCAGCCAGCTCGCCTCGATGTCGTGCCCGTATGACAGCGCCTCGGAGAGTGGCTTCCAGTCGCGGTCCTGGAAGAGAACGAGATGGTTTGTCTTCTCGTCGCGGATGCGGAAGGCGAGGATCTGCCAGAGAGCCTTAAGGCGCTCGCGCAGCGCCGGATCCGGCCAGCTGCGAAGCAACGCCGAGTAGGCCTCGAGCAGGTGCAGGTGCGTGTTCTGTGAGTAGGGGACGTTGAGATCGATCGGGCTCAGGCGCATGTCCTCGAGCGGGCTCCAGTCGCGCGCCAGCGCCTCGACGTAGCCGCCGTGCTCGTCGCCTTGCGGGGGCTCGAAGGCGTGCGCCTCGATGCTCCGGTAGAGGCTGATCGCGCGCTCGAGCGCTTCCTGCTCGCCGGTTGCGCGGAAGTACTCCGAGAGCGCATAGATGCCGAAAGCCTGTCCATAGGTCTGCTTGCGCGCATCGAGGAAGTCGCCTTTGTGATCGACCATCCAGACCAGCCCGGAGTGCTCCTCGTCCCAGAAGTGCTCGAGCACGTAGGCGTAGGCGCGCTCGGCCGTCTCGCGGTAGAGCTGATCGGGCCAGATTCTCGAAACGGCCGAGAAGGTCCAGAGAATGCGAGTGTTCAGGACAGAGCCCTTGGGCGCGGACGTCTCGATCTGCAGGTCGTTCGTGATCAGGCCGTAGAAACCGCCCTGCTCTTTGTCGACGGTGCGCTGGGCCCAGAAGGGAAGGATGTCCTCGCGCAGCTCGCGCTCGGCGGCGGCGCTCAGGGCAGGAAGGCGCTCGACCATGCTCATCAGACCGACGATGCTAGCAACGTGGCCCGATTACTGGCCTCCGGCGATCTCTGCTGCCACCTTGGGAGAGCGATGCTGCTCTACGACGTTCATTGACGAAGCCGCGCGCCGCCAGGCTCTTCAGCCTCGGCATCTAGAAGCGTGCGCTGTCTGTTCGTTCCGTCGTTGCAAGGAGTCACATCGTGTTTTCCGCATCAGCTCTCTCACATTCAGTCGCCGTTCCAGCCGGCCCCGCGGTCGAGGTCTTGCAGCTGCGCAAGGAGTTCAGTCGCCGCGAGGGCCTGCACCGCCGTCGCATCACAGCCCTGAAGCCGGTCAGCTTCTCGATCGCGCGCGGAGAGTGCGTCGCCATCCTGGGTCAGAACGGCTCGGGCAAGTCGACGCTGGTCCGCCTGCTCTCCACGCTCCTGCTCGAGGATGGGGGCAGCGCTCGCGTCTTCGGCTACGACGTATTCCGCGAGCCGCGGCGCGTGCAGCGGTTGATCAACCGCGTCTCGGTCGAGGCCTCCTTCTTCAAGCGCCTATCGGCGATCGAAAACCTGAGCTATGCGGCCCGCTTCTACGGCCTGCGCCGGCGTGAGACACACGTCGAGATTCCGCGCATTCTCGAGCGCGTAGGCTTCCCGCTCGAGCGGGCGACGGGCCCGATGGAGGATCTATCCCGCGGCATGCAGCAGAAGGTGGCCCTCGCGCGGGCGCTTCTCACCTCGCCCGTCCTGCTGCTGCTCGACGAGCCGACAACGGGGCTCGATCCGCGCTCCAAGCTCGAGGTGCAGGATTTCATCCGCGAGGTCCGGCGCGTCCACGACTCGACCGTCCTGCTTTGTACGCACGACCTGCCCGAGGCCGAAGAGCTGGCGGACCGCGTCGGCATCCTGCACGCGGGCGAGCTGCTCTGCCTGGCGCCGGCGTCGGAGCTCAAGCGCCGCTACCGGGCCAAGACGCTGGAGGAGGCCTTCTTCTCCGCCACCGGCACCGCCCTCGCGGAGGAAGAGGAGGCGAGCGAATGATGCGCGGAGCCGCAACCACGCTGCGCTCGGAGCTGATGGGCTTCTCGGGCATCGTCGAGCGCAACACCTACATCATCAAGCGCTACGCTTGGTGGGAACTGGCCTGGTTCGTCTGGACGCTCGCCAACACGCTGACGATCGCCTTCATCGCCAAGGGCTTCGCCGCCTCGGGCGCCAAGATCGACGTCAACAAGGCCACCAGCTGGCTCCTGATCGGCGCCCTGGTCTGGAGCTATCTCGGCATGGTCTTCGGGCTGCTGGTCGAGATGGTGCAGTGGGAGCGCTGGGAGGGCACGATCGAACACACCTTCATGGCGCCGCTGTCACGCTCGATGCACCTGCTCGGCACGGGCATCTTCGGCGTGCTCTACGGCATCGTCAGAACGGCGGCGCTGTTCGTCGTGGTCGCCCTCTTCTTCCATCTCGAGTTGCCGCACGCCGACTACCTGGCGGCTCTCGTCGTGCTGCTCGTCGCATCGGTCTCGTTCATCGGCATCGGCATGATGACCTCCGTCCTGCCGCTGATCTCGCCCGAGAAGGGCGTGCAGCTGGGCTACGTCGCCCAGGGCCTGTTGCTGGTCGTCTCCGGCGTCTACTACAGCGTCAGCGTGCTGCCCGGCTGGATGCAGGCGCTGGCGCGGATCTCACCCGCGACCTACGCGCTGAGGGCGCTGCGCAGCTCGATCATCGACGGGAAAGGCCTGCACGCGCTCTGGGGCGACATCTGGCCGATGCTCGTGATCGGCGCCATCGCAATCCCGCTCGGGCTGGAGATCTTCCGCCGCGGTGAGCGCTACGCCAAGCGCCACGGGAAGTTGAAGCGCTCAGGCTAGCGCGCTGACCGCCTCCGCCTACTAGGCTTTCTCCATGCGCGGCGCGATCGCGGCCGGTCATCCTCTGACCGCCGAGGCGGGGGCACGAGTCCTGGCCGAGGGCGGCTCGGCCGTTGACGCCTGCATCGCCGCCTCCTTCGCCTCCTGGGTGAGCGAGAGCATGCTCTCCGGCCCCGGCGCCGGCGGCTTCTTCCTCGTGCACGACGCTGCGAGCCGGCGCACGCGCCTGGCGGACTTCTTTGTAAGTCAGCCCGGGCTCGAGGGCGGAAAGCGGGAGTTCGCCGAGATGCAGCAGGTCGACGTCGTCTTCGAGCCAGACTCTTTGCAGGGCTTTTCGATCGGCGAGGCCTCCTGCGCCGTGCCGGGCGCCCCGAAGGGCCTCGAGGAGGTGCATCGCCGTTTCGGCAAGCTGCCCTGGCGGGAGCTCGTCGCGCCGGCGATCGAGCTGGCTCGGCGCGGTGTCGAGATCACTCCGGCGCAGGCCTTCCTGCACCAGATTCTCGACCCCATCCTCCGTCACAACGCGCACGGGCGCCAGGTCTACGAGACCGAGGGCAGGCGCTATCAGGCCGGCGACGTCTTCCGCCCGCTTGACTTAGTCGGCACGCTCGAGCAATTCGCGGTCGAAGGCGCCGGCGCGCTTTACGGTGGAGAGCTCGGCCGCCGCCTGGTCGCGCACATCCAGAGCGAGGGCGGGAGGATCACACTCCAGGATCTCGAGCGCTACCGCGTCGTCTGGCGCCGGCTGGTGCGCTCGCGCTACCGCGGCTGCGAGTTCGTCTCCAACCCGCCTCCCTCCTCGGGCGGGATCCTCGTCGCCTACGGGCTGCGCCTGCTGGACGAGCTGGGCGAGGGCGGGGCGCCGGGCAGCACCGAAGCGCTGGTGCGCCTGGTCGAGGTGATGCGCGAGCAGACGCGTGCTCGCTCCGGGCGGGGTTACTCCGCTGCGCTTCGCCGCGGCGGGCTGGCTGCCAGATTGCTCGCGGACGATTCGGTGCGGGGTGGCGTGGAGCGCGTTCGCCGCTCGGGCTCCGGAGCTCGCGAGCCGCGCAGCGCCAAGGGCACAACCCACATCGCGGTCGTCGACTCGCGCGGCAACGCCGCCTCGCTCACCTGCTCGCTCGGCTCCAGCTCGGGCGTGGTGATTCCCGGCACCGGCATCCACCTGAACAACATGCTCGGGGAAGAAGATCTTGTTGTGGGAACGGAGCGACCGGGCGAGCGGCTGACCAGCATGATGGCGCCCTCGGTCGTCTTCGCGCAGGGGCGGCCGCGTCTCGTGCTCGGCAGCGCCGGCTCGGTGCGGCTACGCGGAGCGATCATGCAGACGGTGGTGAACGTGATCGGGCAGGGCCTGCCGGTGGAAGAGGCCGTGACACGGGCGCGCGTGCACCTCGACGAGCCGATCGTGCAGTGCGAGGGGGGCGCGGACGTCGACAGCGCGGCGCTGGACGGGCTCGAGCGACTCGGCTACGAGATCGCGCGCTGGCGCGACTTGAATGTCTTCTTCGGCGGTGTACAGGCGGTGGAGGTGCGCTCCGACGGGACTCTGGCCGCGGCCGGGGATCCCAGACGCGGCGGTCACGGAATAGTGGTCGAATGAACGAGGCGCTGAGAATTCGCCGCGCCGCTCCCGGCGACGCCGATGCGCTCTCGCGCCTGGCCCGCTCGGTCGCGGCCGAGCCGGGCGGTTGGTTGCTCACGCTCGGAACCTGGCGCTCGAGCTCGGAGGAGCGCCGTGCGATCCGCCTGTTCCGCCGCCACCCCGACGCCGCGATCATCGTCGCCGAGACGGCAGAGGGAATCGTCGGGCGCCTGTCGCTGACGCGCGATCATCACCCCTCCTCGCAGCACGTCGCCGATCTAGGCCTGATGGTGGCACAGCCCTACCGCCGCCGCGGCGTCGGGCGCTCGCTGCTCGGAGCCGCGGTGGAATGGGCCCGCGCGAACGGCGTGAGCAAGCTCGAGCTGCACGTCTTCCCGCACAATGAGGCCGCGATCAAGCTCTACGAGTCTTTCGGCTTCGAGCGCGAGGGCTACCGCAAGCGCCACTACCATCGCGGCCAGGAGTACGTGGACGCGATTTTGATGGCCTACTTCGTAACCGCCTAGGGCACCCAAGAGAGAGCAGCCCGTCGGTGCGCCCGGCGCGGGATTTCGCGCTGGTGTTTACCAATCCAGGTTGTTCGCGAACCGCTTTTAGGATATTTACGAGACATCTGTGTCGTCTTGCGACACGGCACTACGTCGGATCGAATCCGGCAGAAAAGAGGGGAAAGATGGGGTTGTTAACGTGGGTCATCGTCGGCGTAATTGCCGGTTGGGGAGCAGGCAAGGCCGTTAAGGGCTCGGGACTTGGCCTGATTGGCGATGTCGTGCTCGGCGTCGTTGGCGCGCTGGTGGGTGGTTGGCTTGCCGGCAGGATTTTCAATGTGAATAACCCGATCAGCGGGTTCAATCTCACCACGCTTGTCGTCGCGTTCCTAGGTGCGGTCATCGTCCTGCTGGTCTTTCGTTTTCTGAAGAAGCGCTAGTCGGAGCCGACGGGAGACCGGCGTGGCTCAGATCCGGCCTGCTCTCGGAACCGGATCATGCGCCTCTGGACACTGCACCCCGGATATCTCGACAGCCGTGGCCTGGTCGCTGTCCTGGCTCGCCGAGATCGAATCCGTCTCCAGTCCAGATCCTCAGCCGCTGTTTCGCATCGTTCCCGGCCCGGTGGCCGAGTGGGAGATCACGCTGCCGAGCCGGACGCCGCGGTGAGGCGACGGCCCGGCTTCTTCGATAAACGCCGAGCGATTCGGAGCTAGCCGCTACGGCTCCTAGAATGACGGAGCCTTGAGCGCCGCGTTCGTTCATCTGCACGTCCATTCCGAGTACTCGATCTTGGACGGAGAGTGCAGGGTCCCGGCCCTGGCGGCGCGGGCGGCCGAACTGGAGATGCCCGCCGTGGCGCTCACCGACCACGGCTCGCTGGCCGGGGCGATCGAGTTCTATCGCCAGGCCGGCAAGCAGGGCGTCAAGCCGGTGATCGGCTCGGAGCTGTACGTCTGCGACGACCGCAGCGTGCAGAAAAAGGGCAACGCCCACCTGACCGTGCTGGCCGCCTCGAACGAGGGCTATGGCAATCTGATCAAGCTCTCCTCGCTCGGCTACCTGGAGGGCTACTACTACCGCCCGCGCGTCGATTGGGAGCTGCTCCAGCGCTACTCGAAAGGCCTGATCGTCCTCTCCGGATGTCTTTCGGGGCGAGTCTGCAAGGCGCTGGAGGAGAATCGCCCGAACGACGCCGAGACCGAGCTCGACCGGCTCACCCAAATCTTCGGGCGCGACAACGTCTACGTCGAGTTGCAGAACGCCGGTCTCGACGTGCAACAGCGGATCAACCCGAACCTCGTCGAGCTGGCCCGTAGAAAGAAGATGCCGCTCGTTGCCACCGGCGACGTCCACTACCTCAGGCGCGAGGACGCGCTGCCGCACGAGGCGCTGCTCTGCATCCAGTCGGGCGACTCGCTCAAGAACCCCAATCGCTGGCGCTTCGACTCCGACCAGTTCTGGTTCAAGACGCCCGAGGAGATGGCGCTCGACTTCGTCGGCCACGAGGACGCGATGCGCCGCACGCTCGAGATTGCCGAGCGCTGCGGGGTCGAGATCGACATGAGCCGAATTCTCCTGCCCTCGTTCCCGACGCCTGAGGGACGCGACGCCTTCGAGTATCTCGTCTCCCTATGCGAGGCGGGATTACAGCGCCGCTACGAGAAAGTGACTCCCGAGCTGGACGAGCGGCTTCGCTACGAGCTCAAGACGATCCGCGAGATGGGCTTCGCCGACTACTTCCTGATCGTCTGGGACTTCATCGCCTTCGCCCGGCGAGACGGCGTCGGTGTCGGACCGGGCCGCGGCTCGGCGGCCGGCTCGCTCGTCGCCTACTGCCTCGATATCACCGACATCGACCCGATCCGCTACGACCTGCTGTTCGAGCGCTTCCTGAATCCCGGGCGCAAGTCGATGCCCGACATCGACATCGACTTCTCGGTCGAGGGCCGCGAGCGCGTGATCAACTACGTGGCCGAGAAGTACGGCCGCGATCGCGTCGCCCAGATCATCACCTTCGGCACCATGGCTGCGCGGGCCGCGGTGCGCGACGCCGGGCGCGTGCTCGAGATTCCCTACGGCACCGTCGACCGGATCGCCAAATTCATTCCCGAGGGCCCGGGGCAGATGCTCGACGAGTGCCTCAAGCCCGGCCAGGAGCTGCGCGCCGCCTACGACTCCGATCCCTTCTGCAAGGAGATCGTCGACCTGGCCCGGCCGCTCGAGGGGCTGGTGCGCCAGGACTCGATCCACGCCGCCGGCGTAGTTATCGGCGCCCAGCCGCTGATGGACGTCGTGCCGCTGCAGCAGAAGGGAGCCGATCAAGAGGTCGTGACCCAGTTCCCGATGGGAGACGTGGAGCGGCTCGGTCTGCTCAAGATGGACTTCCTCGGCCTGCGCAACCTCGATGTGATCGACACCGCGGTCGAGCTGATCGGAGACCTCAACATCTCGCAGGTAGCGCTCGACGACGCCAAGACCTACGCCATGCTCGCGCGCGGCGACGCGACCGGCGTCTTCCAGTTCGAGTCCTCGGGCATGCGCGACGCCCTGCGCCAGGTCAAGCCGACCGTGTTCGAAGACCTGATCGCGCTCGTCGCCCTCTATCGACCGGGGCCAATGCAGTACATCCCCGTCTACGCCAAGCGCAAGCACGACAAGGAGCAGGTCGACTTCGCCGACGAGCGCCTGAAGCCGATCACCGGCTCGACCTACGGCATCTGCATCTACCAGGAGCAGTACATGGAGATAGCCAAGGACCTGGGCGGCTTCAGCCCGGCCGAGGCGGACGATCTGCGCAAGGCGATCGGCAAGAAGATCCACGAGCTGATGGCCTCGCTGAAGGAGAAGTTCATCGCCGGCTGCCAGGCGAACGGGGTTGAGGTTAAGGTCGCCCGCCGTCTCTGGGAGGACATGGAGAAGGCCCAGGACTACTCCTTCAACAAGTCCCACGCCGCCTGCTACGCGCTGATCGCCTATCGCACCGCCTGGCTCAAGTGCCACTACCCCTGCCAGTACATGGCCGCTCTGATCTCCTCGGTCATGAACACCAAGGACAGGGTGCCCTTCTACGTCAACGCCTGCGACGAGATGGGCATCGAGGTGCTGCCGCCCGACGTCAACTTCTCGCAGACCGACTTCGCCGTGATCGAGGAGAAGATCCGTTTCGGCCTGAACGCCGTCAAGGGCGTGGGCGAGTCGGCGGCGCGGGCGATCGTCAGCGCCCGCGAGGAGGGCGGAGTGTTCGCCTCGGCCTGGGACTTCGCCGAGCGGATCGAATCCAGTTGCGTCAACAAGCGCGTGCTCGAGGCGCTGGTGAAGTGCGGCGCCTTCGACTCGACGGGCGCCTCGCGCAAGGGCCTGCTCGATTCACTCGACCAGATCGTCGCCTGGGGGCAGAAGCGCTCGGCCGATCGCCTGAGCGGGCAAGGCTCGATCTTCGATCTCGGCGGCGGCGAAGGAGAGCAGCCTCCCCGGCATCATCCCGAGATCGCGACCGAGGAGTTCGACAAGCCCGAGTTGCTCCGGATCGAGAAAGAAGTGCTCGGCCTGTACGTGTCCGAGCACCCGCTGCACGCGATTCGCGACCAACTGAGGCGCAAGACCGACTGCGGCCTGTCCGATCTCGACCGCCGCCGCGACGGCGAGGTGGTGATCGTCGGCGGGATCGTCGGTCACGTGCGCCAGCTGACCACGAAGAAGGGCGATCCGATGGCCTTCATGCGCCTCGACGATGTGAGCGGTGGAGCGGAGGTCGTCGTCTTCAACTCCGTCTATGCGCAGGCCCGCGAGCTATGCACATCCGATCAGGTCCTGATCGTGAAGGGCAGGATCGATCACAAAGAGGGCGAATCTAAATTGTTGGCTATGGAACTCAAGACGTTCGAGGCCGTTCCCGAGCGGCGCGAGGTGCGCCTTAGGGTGGACGCGCGCAAAGCGCCGTCCGGAATCGTCTCCGAGCTGGCCGCGCTGGTGCGCGAATTTCCGGGCGACTCGCCCGTGCTGCTCGACGTCGAGACCTCGGACGGCGCCAGGCAACTTAGGCTCGGGCCCGCCTACAAGGTCAAGCCGAGCGGTGATTTCTTCGCCGAGGCCAAGGCTCTTCTCGGCGAAGCCGGCGTAGTCGCCTGATCTCTCGCTGTTAGTTCGCGCCCGGAACCGGTGACGCGGGCCTCAACCCGCTCCGTAAAAGTTTCGTAAGAGTTACTTTGAGTGAACCCATATCCCCCTAAAAAGGGAGCCAGCTGCGCTACCGTGAACCGACAAGTACAGTAAGGAGACACGGACAGCATCATGACTGCGGCAAACACAAACGTAATCACTGAGTCAGAGCTCGATCGAATCGTTCGCTGGCGGAGTGAGGAGCTGGAGCGCGCCGGGTACTCACCCGACGGCGCGGCTTCGCTGGCTGCCCGTCTGGAAGTCAACCTGCACGAGGCCATCGACCTCGTCAAGGGCGGCTGCCCTCCAGATATCGCAGTCAGAATCCTCCTCTAGCCCGTCCCGTCGTTCGAGGGTCGCGGCTCCACAGGCTCGCCCGGCCGGTGCCCGTCGCGCGTGAGCGGACGCGTAACCTCAGCACGATGACCGCGCGAGCTGAGATGATTCGCGCGTGACGCTGCTTTCCTCGATACCGTCGCCCGGGCACAGCACCATCGACCTCGGGCCTCTGGCGATCCATTTCTACGGACTGATGCTGCTGGTAGCCATCGCCGCGGCCATGTGGTTGACAGGGATTCGCTACGTCCATCGCGGCGGAAACTGGGACCTGATCTTCCAGGTCGCCGTCTGGGGCGTGCTGGCCGGTGTTGTCGGCGCGCGCCTGTACCACGACGTAACCAGCTGGAACGAGGTCTCGCAGATCCACCACTGGTGGGCGCCGTTCGCCGTCTGGAAGGGTGGGCTCGGCATTTACGGAGGAATTCTGTTCGGCGTCGGAGCCGGCGTGATCATTGTTCATCGAGCCGGCGAGAGCATTCCGAAGATGCTCGACATCGTGGCGCCCGGTCTGCTGCTCGCGCAGGCCATCGGTCGCTGGGGCAACTGGTGGAACCAGGAGCTGTTCGGCAAACCAACCAACCTGCCCTGGGGCCTGAAGATCGATCCGGCCAACAGGCCGGCAGGATACGGGAGCTACTCGACCTTCCATCCAACCTTCCTTTACGAGTCCTTGCTTGCGCTTCTCGGCATCGGCCTGCTGCTTCTGCTCGAGCGCCGCTTCAAGTTGCGCGCGCCGGCCCTTTTCTCTCTCTACGTCGCCTACTACGCGCTCATACGCTTCTTCATGGAGCTGCTGCGGATCGATCCCTCCCACCACTTCCTGGGGCTGCGCCTGAACGCCTGGGTCTCGATTCTTGTCTTCATCTGCGCCTGGAGCTTCTTCGTCTGGTGGCAATTCATTCGCCGCCCCAGCGAACCGGTGGCGGACGGACCGGGCGGCTCCGGGCCTCCCACGCCGCCGACGAAGAGAGGGCCGAAGAAGCCAAAGAAGAAGAAGGAGCCCTCGGTGAGGGTGAAGGGGCCGCGCATGAGCGTGCCCAAGGGGCGCGTCCGGCCGGGCCGCTAGGCTCGCCGAGATGCGTGTCGCCGAGCTCGAGCTGGATCTCGAGGCCTTCGAGGGTCCCCTCGACCTCCTGTTGACCCTTGTGCTCAAGGAGGAGATCGATCTCGCCGAGATCGACGTGGCCGGTATCGTCCTGGCCTTCATCGAGGAGATGCTGGGGCGCGGCCGGAGTGAGGACGGCGCCGCTGCGTGCGAGCTGGGAGAGGGCGATCTGGAAGCCTGCGGCGAGTTTCTCGTTCTGGTCTCGGCACTACTGGAGCTGAAGGCGCGGCTGCTCTTCGATGACGAGGCTGCCGAGCTGGCCGAGCTGGAGCCCGAGGAGGCCGCCGAGGAGCTGGCCCGCCGGCTGGCTGCCTATCGGCGCACGAAGGAGGCGGCGGCCTGGCTCTCGAGCAGGCTCGAGCAGGAGCAAGACCGCTTCTTCAGGCTTGGCCCGGCACCGCTTCGACCGCCTGTCGAGCGCCCGCTTGCGCCGCAGGATCCAACCGCTCTGGCCGCCGCTCTGCGTCTGCTCGCCACGCCTCCCAAGGCCGTCTCGCTGGCCCATATGTCGCTTCGCTACCCGCCGCTCGAGCAGTTCGTACAGCGCTTTCGCTCGCTGCTCGCCAGGCGCAGCCGCTTCGATTTCGAGAACGAGCTCGGTGAGCTTTCTCGGGTCGAGCAGGCAGTTGCCTTTCTCGCTCTGCTCGAGCTAGGCAGATTGGGCGAGATTGCGATCAACCAGGCCGCGCCCTTCGCGCCCATTCGCGTCGAGAGAAGAAACAAAGAGAGGAGTCCCGCATGGACCAGCGCCCGCTCCGCCTGATCACCACCAGCCCGCTCGATGAGCTGGCGCGCACCATCGAGGCGCTGCTGGTGGTCGCGTCGGCGCCGCTGCCGCTGGATGAGCTGGTCGCGGCCGCGGTCGACGACGCCGCGCGCGTCGAGGCTGCGCTGCGCCTGGTCGGCGAGCGCCACAGCGAGGGCCGGAGCGGAATCGTGCTCGAGCAGGTGGCGGGCGGCTATGCGCTGCGCGCGTCGCGCGAGGCGGCGGGAGCCTGCTCGCGCCTGTTCGAGCGCCCGGTTCAGCGCTCACTCTCGCAGGCGGCGCTCGAGACGCTGGCCATCGTCGCCTATCTCGGCCCCTGCACACGACCGGAGATCACCCGCATCCGCGGCGTCGCGGCGGAGGCCACCGTCGCCAACCTGCTCGAGCGCGGGCTGATTGCCGAGGCGGGGCGAGACGACGGCCCGGGCGGAGCGATCCGCTATCGCGTCACGCCGCTGTTCGAGCGCGTCTTCGGGCTGACCAGCCTGGCCGAGCTACCTCGGCTGGACGATCTCGGCGACGAAGCCGAGACGATCCGCGAGCGGCTGCACGCGGTGGCCGAGCAGCGCGGCGCGTAGGGACAATCTCGCTATTCGAATTTGGGGCGAAGTTGGCGCTTCTGTGTGCGTGTCCTCTCGCTACCTTTCCTCGCCCCGTGGGTGGGTGGGGGG
>Ga0247847_1000055_pt1 | contig 40400 bp, 40 predicted proteins | sample PFST25metaG_FD_186002 | JGI IMG/M metagenome (GOLD analysis project Ga0247847, IMG submission 186002) | Peat soil microbial communities from Stordalen Mire, Sweden - P.F.S.T25 | ecosystem: Environmental > Terrestrial > Soil > Wetlands > Peat | place: Sweden: Norrbotten County, Stordalen Mire...
CAGGCACGCAGTCGTCTCCAACGCAGCCGATGGATCATCACCCAGGCGCTCGAGCAGGTCAGTCCATTCCGTCAGCTTCGACACCCCGAAATCTTCTCAGATCACCCACAGGAACCCCAGGAGAACCCTGCACGTTGAGGTCGGGGCAAGCGATGGGCCGGGTGCTCGGGTGATCGACACGCTGGCGGTCTCGCCGCGAGCGGTTGTGCTGGTTTCAGGCCCTGCACCGGTAGTCCCGTTGTCGTGGCATTCGGCGAGCTTCGCCGGGCTGCGCTTCTCGGTTCCAACGAACTGGCCCATCAGTCGGACCGAGGTGACTCCCGGTCTAGGAGCCATCTGTCGGACACAGGGCATGGCGTTTCTCGGCACGAGAGTGATTCTGAGCACCGATGCCCGGCCCTTGCTCCTTCCCCCTTGTGCGTACACTCTGCCGACTCCCCAGCAACCGGAAAACGGGGCCCAGGTCGATTCGGGGTTACGTACCGAGCCGACGGTGACGCTCTCCTTTTCGGCTCACTGTCTGGACCTGCACGGCTTGACCGCAATCCCTGCTATTTCGCCTGCCTACTCCATCCTCGTTCTCAGGGTAAACGTGCCAGGGCGCGACAAGCCCGTCTTCGTCTCCATCGGGTTGGCCGGGAACGGCATGGTCGCACGGACGATCCTGTACTCCTTGCGGGCGGCATGATGCGCACAGGGCATCTTCGAAGCCTCCTACGGTGGGCATCGGAGTACGTCGTGACCGCCGAGCGGGCAGGCAATGCCCTCTTGGTGATGGCGGCGGTGCTGCTGGTCGTTGCCCGCTGCCTGCCCTGGTGGACGTTAAAGTTTTGGATTGCTTCGAGGCCAATGAGCACCTTCTCGGCGCAATCCGACGGCTTCTCTGGCTGGGGATGGCTGAGCTTCGCCGGGGGGTTGCTGGCTCTCCCCCTGGTGGCGAAGCTCGTTGTTGCTAGGAGGACATCCCTCGGCAAGCATCTCGACAGTCGGGCCCTGGCGGGGGTCACCGTGGCAGCCGGAATCACGGAACTCCTTGGCAACCTGCTGTTCGTCGTCGCGGCCCCCAAGACCGTAATAGCCTTTGGCGGTGGCCAATATGCCAGAAGGGGCCTGGGCCTCGACATCGCCATGGTGGCAGGTGTGGTGCTCATTGCCAGTGGCCTGATCATGGTCGTTTCGAGGAGCCGACGGGCACCCGCGTCTTCCGAACGGGATGCTGCTCCGATGCCCGTGGGACAGGGCTTTCGCGCCACGCCATCGTGGCCGGAGGGCGAGAAGAGACGAAGGCAGGCACGGTCCGTCACTCCATAACCATGTTCACCGGCGCCGTGCTTGTCGTTATCGGGATCGGTGTCGGGGTGCTTGTCGCGACTGGCAACGGCGCGCTTTCACCGGTCCGCGTGTCGACGGCTGCTCCACCGACCGTTGTGTGCGGGGTCACTCTGAGCCGAGCGGCTAGCGGGGTGACGCTCTACGACATCACCGCCGCGGGCTTCAAGCGAGGCTTGATCGTCACTGCACCGACGCCCGGGGGCGGCGTGTTCGTCCAGGTGGCCGAAAGTTGCGACCACGGCAGCAAGGTCACGATCACATCTGTCGGTGTGCTTCGGGTGATCAGGGCCGTCTGGGCTGCCGACCGCTTGCCCATCGTCTTGGTGCTTGAAGCCCTGTGTCCTGCGTCCGTCACGTTGGCCGCGCGTCAACAGGGTCGCGTGGTGGATGTGCTGAGACTGGACTTCCCGAAGGCTGAAATCTCGAGCCCGTAGGCTCGACATATGCTCGGACCAGCTCATACGGCGCCAGACCACACGCAACCCAATGACCTGGAACGACCTGGGAGTTAAGAGGTTGCCGGTTCAAGTCCGGCCAGCCCGCTCGTCGAACCATCTTCCCTGGTGTTGTTCGAACCGGCGCTCGACACCGCCAAGTGGGAGATGGAGCGTGATGACATCAAGAGGCTCGTGCCGGAGCGGCTCAGCGACGCCCCCGCGCCTCGCCGTGGGCGGGACGCGGGGGATGCTGGCTGCGTGGTGGAGCCGAGTGATCGCGACGTCCGCCCTCGGGAGGTGGCGGGATCGAGCCGACGCCGGGCACTTCGTCAGGCCACACGAGCAGAACGGCGCAGGGCGCGTGGTCCACGACAAAGCGCGTCGCCGGGCCCAAGCTGTGCGGTCCCAGGCGGGAGCGGTCGCCGTCACGGGCCGCCACCAGCAGGTCAGCCGCCTCTGCGGCAGCCACGACCTCCCGCTCGACGCGTCCTCGGCGGATCACCTGGACGACCCCGGCTCGTCCGAGCAGCCCGGCGGCAGCCGCGAGGAGAGCTTCCCCCGAAGCCGCCGCTTCGGCCGCCATCTTCTCGGTCAGGCCGGGCCGGGGTCGCCACCGTCCCATCAACCCCTCAGGCGCAGCGCCGGCTGCGTGGGACACGTCCTCGGCCACGACGTACAACAGCGACACCCGGGCGTCGGCGGGGATGAGCGGCGCGGCGGCCACAACGCAACCCTCCCAGGTTCCTTCGGCCAGCCATACGATCACCTGCACGACGGGATCATCCCACCACTCGGAGCGACAGCCATAGAGCGACCGTCGAAGCCAGGAGCACAGGCGGCACGGTGAGTGCCCCCAACCGCAGGAACTCCGACGTAGGCGGCTCGGCCTGGTGCCGGCGCAACGTTCGTCGCCACAGCAGCGTCGCCAAGGACCCCACGTAGGTGAGATTAGGCCCGGTGTTGACGCCGATCAGCACTGCCAACACCGGACCGGCGCCGCCGGCAGCGACGGCGGGGAGCAGTAGCAAGACCGCGGGGAGGTTGTTGATCGCGTTGGCGAGCACGGCGGCGAGGGCCGCCAGCGCGAGGAGCGACCACAGCGAGGAGCCGTGGGGGACCAGCTGCTCCACCGCGCTCCCCAGACCGCGGTACGAGACGGCGGCCACGATGAGCCCGAGCGCGAGCACGAAGGCGAGAAACGGTACGTCCACCATCACCGCCACGTCCTTGAGCGACGCCTTCCTGCTACCTACAGCCGGGAGCACGAGCGCGACCGCCCCAGCTGTGGCCGCGAAGACAGGACTGATGTGGACGATCGAGGTGACGAAGAAGCCGAGCAGGGTGAGGCCGATCACCACCACCGGGTAGGTGGGCAGCACGGCGCGGCGCCCCCGATCGCTCACGCCCCGACCGACCAGGTCGCTGGCGAAGAACCTCCTCAGTACCAGCCATTCGACTGCGATCGCGGCCAGCCACGGCAGGGCCATGATCGCCCCGAAGCGCGCGAATGACAGCCCGCTGGCCCGGTACGCCAGGAGGTTGGTCAGGTTCGACACCGGCAACAGCAGCGAGGCCGAGTTTGCCAGGTGCGTGCAGGCGTAGACGTGAGGTCGCGCTCGGAGCCGAAGTTGGGTCGCAGTGACGAAGACCATCGGCGTGAGCAAGACCACCGTTGCATCGAGGCTGAGGACCGCGGTCACGGCCGATCCCACGAGGAACACAACCGCGAGCAGTGCGACCGGTCGGCCGCGCGAGGCGGCTGCCATCCACGTTCCGGCAGCGGCAAAGAGCCCATCGCGTTCCGCCATCCCGGCGAGCACTAACACCGCCGCGAGGAACCCCAGCGTCGGCCCGAGGCTGCGCGCCTCCTCGGCTGCCACGTGCAGGGGCAGGATGGCGAGCGCCAGCACCAGGGCAGCGGCTGGCACTGAAACCACCGCTTCGGGGAGACCCCACGGCCGGACTACCGCGACAACCAGCGTGGCGCCGAGCAGGACGATCGCGAGGACCTCGCCAGGAGCGCCCGACACCTCGTTCTCAGATTCGCCGGTTCGACGACGGCTGTCGCTTGCCCGCCGTGGAAGGGTCGGCGGCGGCGCTCATCACTCGAATGGTCGCAGGGACGGCCCGAGATCCGCAACCGCTCGTAGGTGTGGATGGCCCGAGCGGTTCGACCTTCGAACCGGCGGCAGGCTTGTCGTGGGGCGTGAGCCTCGACCCGGCGGCCCTGTCGGTGACATCTCAAGCTGCCGATCTGTAGAGGTTCGGAGTCCCGGTCAGGATGATCTCCCGTCTGGCGTGGGTCTTCGGTGGCGGTCCCGAGTAGCTGAGCCTATGCGGCCGCCTCCTTGCTCGCACTGACGCGAGGGCGCGTATCGTGGCATGCGAGGACGGTGGAGCGAGAACCCGGCCCAGGTCCGGTCGGGTCGTCGCTGAGACCCGCTTGGCAGATCTCAAGGAGGGCGGCACGGTGCGAGGGCGGAGTTGGCGGCTGGCGACGATGCCGGTTCTTGTCGGAGTTGGTCTTGCCTGCTATTCGCTCGGAGCTGCGAACGGCGCGACCGCGAGCGGGACAGGTCGCGCGGCGGTGCGTGCGACGGGGGATTGGGGTTTCTCACCTCTGTTCATGACGATCACGCCGTCCAAAGCACGGCTGACGATGAACCTGCGGCTCGAGTGCTTCTCCGTGGCCGGGTGCACGGCGGACAGCGGGCTGGCGCTGGGGCCGAGGGATTCCTACGGCCGCACGATCCACTTCGCGGGCACCTCGGCCACCAGCGAGCCGCTCGTGACCTCCGGTGGGGCCGTTGTCGGGTCGTGCACGATGGACCGGTCACCTTCTGGCGACATCAGCTGTCATTCGTCGAGCAATTCGATCAGGGTCCCTGTTCGCGGATGGGTGGGGACGAGGGACAGGATCACTTACACGGCCTTCACGCCGGCCAAGCCGGGTGAGCCGCTCGCCAGCGACAGCTGGAGCGACAGCCCGACAGACGTCGATCCAGGAAACAAGACCGACAACGACAGCCAGCTCATCTTGACGCGTCCGGCTCCGAATCCGATCTGGGTCTTCATGAACCCCACCGCCGTGGCGTTCGCCTCCGGCGAGGCCGCCCAGACCGAGCAGGTCGGGTTCATGTGTTCGACGGAGAGCTTCTGCCATGTGGCGCCGGGCGTGAGCTTCACGGCGGCCCTCAGCCCCAGTGGCGTCCACTATCCGCCGCCGGAGCGCCAGACGCGGATCCTCTCGGGTGTCGACATCGACTACTTCTGCAGGTTCACCGATACGCGTGGTTACAAAGGCCCCGGAACCAACCTGGCGACGTGTCGGGTCGCTTCCGCCACGATCATCAACCACTACGGCGGGGCGGTTCTCGAGCTTCCGATCGAGGCTGCTTCGAGCGCGTACCCACAGAGGTTCGACTACCGCCTGACGCTGTCATCGGCTCACGGTGCCACTGGAGAGGACGTCTACACGGACCTCGCCATCGTCGCCGGCCTTCGGATTACCACGGCTCCCAGGCTGCCCGAGGCGAAGGTCGGCCACACCTACGACGTGGCCTTGCACGCCACCGGCGGCGTGCCGACCAATGACTGGACCGGCCCGCCTGTGCTGCACCATGACTGGGCGCTGTTTGGCAGCAGCCTTCCTCCTGGGCTGATCCTGAGCAAGGGCGCCATCTCCGGAACGCCGACGAGGGCCGGGTCGTACAGTTTCCGCCTCGTGGTTTCTGACGGCCAGGGCGATCAAGTGGTCGGGAGCTTCGCCATCGCGGTCGCCTGATGGCGACCGCAGACAATTGATCCACTTGCGACGCGGCCGGGCCACGTAGGATCGGTTGCGGAGCCTGCCCTGGGACAGGCGCCAGACGCCGGCACAGGTGCTGGCGTGCTACACACGAGGTGACAAACCCGAGGGGACCGAATGGTCAGGGACCGATGAGCGACGAGATGGAGTACCGGAGGTTCGAGGCCCTTGAGTCTGAGCTCTCTGAGCCTGAGACCGATGGTGTGGGAGTGTCCGAGTTCGACGAAGTGCGGAACGACCTTCTCGCGGCCATCGAGGAACTTGGTCTGGGGACGACCGATCCGGAGCACACCGGCTCGCCTGAGGCTGGGTGCTGCCTGTCAATCGTGCCCGTGGACCGTCATGGCCACGGGGGCGTCGTGGTGAGTTGGCTCTTACGAGACCCGGCTGTTCCCGGCGGGACAGGACCTCTGGGTGGGATCGAGTCCGTGGAGATTCTCAACGAAGCGCTCGGACCGGTGCTGTTGGCCCTGGGGTTCCCGATCGAGCCCTACGCGGTTGACGGCCGTTGGATCGTGACAGGCTCTCGAGGTGCCGGCTGAAGTGCCGAGCTCCTTGCGAACACGGCCACGCCGATAGCGGAACCAGCCGGTCTGACCGCGCGTCAGTGCGGTTCCCATGCACCAGGGCGCGACACGAGCCGGACGACCGGGTTGGGAAGCTTGCCGGACACGACCTGCTCCAGTGTGACCTCGTCGAGCACGCCTCGCAGACATGCTCGGACCGCAACCCAGACCTTTTGCAGGTGTATCGCGGCAGCTTCGTAGCTGGCCGACTCGGGGCGCATGCCGCGCACTTCTGCCAGGGGGCCCTCGAGCCGGCGGAACACCTCACCGACGGTGATCTCCGACGCGGGCCGCGCGAGCTTGTAGCCGCCTTCGTTGCCGCGCTGGCTCGTGACGATCCCCACCCGGCGAAGATCGTTCAGTATGGCGCGCAGAAAACGAACGGGAAGGCCTTGAGCCTGGGCGAGCTCCTCAGCGGTGAGTGGCTCTCCGTCTTGGGCCGCCAAGGTGCACAGCGCCCGCAGCGCGTACTCAATTCTGGCTGAGATGTGCATGCACGCGTCCCGTCGCCTAAGGGCTACCGCCGTAGTCGGAAGCCGATTCCACCCATGAGTCGATTCCCTAAATCGATTGAGCAGGTGGAATCTATCAGCGACAAGAGTCGCCCGTGATCTGTGAGAACTCAGTCCTCGACGAGCAGGCTGGAGTCGACCGCCTGTAGGTAGCTGCTCCAAGCTGCACGGACGGCTTCACGGTGAGCGTCGAGCTCGCCATCCACCGCTTGTCGGTAGGACGACCTTGTGCTGTCCACCGACTTCAGGTAGGCGTCCCGGGCCATGGACATGCTCTCGTTGTACGCCTTGCGGACCTGCGCAGCCAGCTCGTTGTAGGTGGCACGCGCCTGAGCGACGACGTCACGGCGCATCGTCGCAGGGGCGTTGGCTACTGAATGCTTGTAGTCGGCCCAAGCCTCGTCGATCGCTATGCCGTGGGCTTCTTCGGCGGCACCTTGCGCCTGTTCGTAGACGTCCCGCACCGGCTTGAGGGCTTGCTCGTAGTCTGCCCACGCGCCCTCGACGGCCTCTCGATAGACCTCCCAGGCATCATCGATGATGCTCAGGTAGTGGTTGCGTGCTTCCAGGTCCGACACGCCGCTGTCGCCGTCTCTAGGCATCAGCCACCCTCCTCTCGGGCCAACGTCCGAGCAGTCGCCCGGAATCTTGTCTTCTCACGGAAACGCCCATTACGTGCCGTTCTGTGTAGCTACGTCCACGACTCTCGTGGCGGTAGGACCCTTGTGAACAGAAAATGCTAGCGCTCGCGATGCTACTCGGACGAGCCATCTCAGGGCACGACCTGGATGACCGCAAGGCGCGAGCTGGTCGGCGCCGTCTGTCATGGTGCTCGGCGTGCTCGTTGCCGGCCTGCGAGCAGGGCTCGGACCTCCCGTTGGGAGGCGAGAAAGCCTTCGTGGGTGACCTCGGACAAACGTGCAAGGTCACGATGGGTGGCCTCGATCGCCGCGAGATACGGCGAGGGCTTGCGAACCGAGCGACGACCTCCGAAAGTCCGTTCGCGCGCCCAAGAGCAACGGAGGTCGTCCATCGCGCGCGTGCACGCTACATAGAGGAGCCTGCGCTCTTCGGCGACGGCCTCGCAACTGCGTGCATGGGCGATCGGGACAAGTCCTTCCTCGAGCCCGGTCACGAAGACGACTCGCCATTCGAGACCCTTTGCGCGGTGGAAGGTCAGGAGGTCGACGCCGTCGCCGACCTGCCGAGGAGGATCGGAGCGCAGGCTCGTCTCCAGCCAGGAGATGAACCCGCCGGCACTCGCGCTTGAGTCAGACCGGAGGTACTCCAGCCCAAGGGCGGCGAGCTCGGCGAGGTCATCGTCGATCGGTGCGATCTCCGCGAAGTCGCCAGCGGCGGCGAGGGGATCGAAACGATCGTGTTCTTCGTCCTGGACGCGGACAACTGGGGCGGGTCCCAACCCGGCAAGCTCTTCGAGCCAGGCTCGAAAGCCGGGCGCGCCGGACGGGCTCGTCAAGCGGTCCAAGGCTCGGCGAACCGTTGGGCGCGCGAGAAATGCGCGACCGCCTCCGCTTCGGAACGGAATGCCCGCGGCTTGGAGCTCGCGCTCGAAGAGGACGAGCTGGCTGTTCGTACGAGCCAGAATGGCCAGGCTTGACCACGGCGCGCCAGGGCTGCGGGCCCGCCTCAGAGCGGCGACCACGCCGAGCGCCTCGTCGGCATCGGTCTCGTAAGCGACTATCGGCCGTGCGGGACTGCCTGGTCGCGGGTGCCCTGTGAGCAGCGCGAGGTCGAGCTCCGTACTCGGCTCGTTCGGTCCTTCGCCGGCCGTTGGGCCGGCGCCCAGGGTCGTTTCGCCTCTCAGGACCGATGACGCGACCGCCAGCACGACATCTGTCGAGCGGTAGTTCACGGCGAGCCGGACGACACGGGAACCGGGATAGCGTTGCGGAAAGTCGATGAGGGCCCGCGGATCACTCCCGTTCCACGCATAGATTGCCTGATCGGGATCGCCGACCACGCAGAGGTCGTCGTTGTCGCCGAGCCATGCATCGAGCAGCCGTAGCTGTGCCGGGTTCACGTCCTGGTACTCGTCCACGAAGAGGTGGCGGAACCTCCACCGGGCGGAGGCGGCGAAATCTGGGTCGTTGTTGAGCTCGGTCGCGCAGCGAAGAAGAAGGTCGTCGAAGTCGAGGACGCCCCGGCGTTGCTTCTCCCGCTCGTAGCGCTTCCAGAGCTTCGCAACGACGAGAGGGTCACACTGGCTTGGTCGTCCGCACCTGGTCGCGGCACGCGGGTAGTCACGAGCCGTGAGGCATTGAGCCTGGGCCCACTCGATCTCGAAGGCGAGATCCGCGAGCATGGCGCGGTCATGCCCGACGTCTTGACCTGCGGCCGCGGCGAGGAGGCGAGCCTTGGAGGCGATGACGACTGGCGCCGGCCGGTCACGTTCGGCTGCGAGGCGTCGGAGCTCCCCGAGTGCCACTGCGTGGAAAGTTCCAGCCGTCGCCGGCTCAGCGAGACCCAGGCTCGACAAGCGGCCCCGGAGCTCCGATGCGGCCTTGCGGGTGAAGGTCAGCGCGAGCACGTACTGTGCCGAGGCAGTGCCTTCGTTCACCCGCCAGGCGATGCGACGCGTAAGTACTCGCGTCTTGCCGGAACCGGCCGCAGCCAGCACACACAAGGGCCGCGCCTGAGTCGTGATCGCTTCCCGCTGCTCGGCGTCACATCCGGCGAGCAGCCGCCCGGCCAGGTCGCTCGAGCGTGTCGCGGTCCACTCCATGAACAGACCGTAGTGGTCGGGTGCCTCAGCGTTCAGCGACACGAAGGGCCGCCGTGCGCAGAGGTCAGGTGCGCCACCGGGAGGACGCGTTAGCTTTTGCGAAGTGCTCACGTCATTCGCGGGCTCGCACCTGTTCGGGGAGTCGTATGGCACGGGCACGCCGTGGGTCCTGGCTCTGCACGGATGGCGGCGAGACCACCGGGACTTCGACGCGGTTCTCGCGCCCCCGGGCATGGATGCGATCGCGCTCGACCTGCCCGGCTTCGGAAGTGCCCCGCCGCCCGACGCCGTCTGGGGAACTCCGGACTATGCGGGAGCAGTCGCCGCCGTGCTCGAGGAGATGGAGGCAAGCGTCGTCGTGCTCGGGCATTCCTTCGGAGGTCTCGTCGCGGTGCATCTTGCCGCGAGCCGTCCAGATCGGATTGCTGGGCTTGTGTTGAGCGGAGCACCGCTTCATCGACTCGGTGGCGCTCGCCCCAAGCCGCGGCTGCGTCTCAGGATGGCGCGCGGGCTCGCGGCGCGCGGGGTGATCGGCCAGGACAGGGTTGAAACGCTGCGACAGCGCTACGGCTCCGACGACTACCGTGCGGCCTCCGGTGTCATGCGGGACATTCTCGTGCGCACGCTCGCCGAGGATTACGCTGCGGCGCTCGCTGCTGTGCAATGTCCCGTCGAGCTCGTGTGGGGTGACGACGACACCGCTGCTCCGCTAGCGGTGGCCGAACAGGTGCAACGTGAGCTGTCCGACGCGCATCTCGTTGTATGCCCCGGCGCGGGCCATCTCACTCCTCTAACAGTTCCAGGCGAGCTACGTGCCGCGATCGGACGGCTGAGGACGTGATCGTCGGACAGTCGACCGAGGGCACGCCCAAGTTGTGACCGCGCTCGGCGCCGTCTGTCTCGGCGCAGCCGTCATGTCCGTGGTCTGCGCTGACCTGCGGTGGCTTCGGGTCGCCCAGCGCGAGCACTATCTGCCGGGCACGGCCGCGCGTTTCGGATGGCGCTGGTGGGCGGGCACGCCGCTCAACATCGGGCTGGCCGTCGCGGCCGTAGCTGCTTGCGGCGTCGCGGCGGTCGTTCCCGGGGCGGCTCTTGCAACCGCCGCCATCGTGGCAATCGGGCCCCTTGGCCTTGGTCTGCGAGGTCGCACGTCGCGTCTCGCGTGGACACGCCGGATGTCTCGGGTCGCTCTTGCCACCGCGGGTCTCGAAGGTCTCGCCATCGCGTTGGCCGTCGCCTACAGCGGTCTGTTCGGCGCCGTGCTCGTGGCCGTTTGCAGCGCGATCGCTGTTCCCTTCTTCGTCGACGTGGCGCTCAGCGTCCTTCGGCCTGTTGAGGAGCTGCTCGCGCAACGCTACGTAGCACGCGCGTCGGAGTTGCTTGCTCGGGTTCAGCCCCTCGTGGTGGGGATCACGGGGTCGTACGGGAAGACGACGACGAAGAACTACGTCGCTCACCTCGTGGCTGGTGACCGTAGTGTCGTCGCGAGCCCGCGCAGCTTCAACAATCGCGCCGGGCTTGCACGGACAGTCAACGAGCACCTCGTCCCTGGAACCGAAGTGCTCGTGGCCGAGATGGGCGCTTATGGCACGGGGGAGATCTCGGCACTTTGCCGCTGGCTCAAGCCGCAAGTGGTGGTGATCACGTCAATCGGACCGTCGCATCTGGAGCGCTTCGGCACCCTCGACAGGACGCTCTCGGCCAAGGCGGAGATCACCCCGGGAGCCCGCGTGGTCGTGCTCAACGTCGACGACGACCGCCTCGAGGGACTCGGGCGACGCCTCGGGGCGACCCAGAAGGTGGTCCGTGTCTCGGGAACCGATGTCGGTGCGGACGTTGCGGTGCTGGCACACGCCGATGGCTTCGAGCTTCGACTCTGTGGAAAGTCGTCGGGTGTCGTCACCCTTGCGCCGGGGTCCCCGGCGCCCATCCGATCGAATGCGGCCTGTGCGGCTGCTGTCGCGCTCGAGCTCGGCATCGCGCCGGACGCGGTGGTGAAGCGCCTCACCTCACTGCCGGTCGTGCCGAACCGGTTGCAGCGTTACGAGGCCAAGGCCGGATATGTCGTGCTCGACGACACGTTCAACGCAAACCCGGCCGGTGCCCGTCATGCGCTCGACGCGCTCAGGTCCGAGGCCTCTGCAGGTCGGCGAGCTCTCGTGACACCCGGGATGGTGGAGCTCGGCAGGACACAGCCAGCTGAGAACGCGGCCTTTGCCGAGAGCGCGGCAAGTGTTGTGACCGATGTCGTCGTTGTTGGCAGGACGAACAGGGCTGCGCTCGTCGAGGGTTGCCGCCGGGCGGGGCGGCCCGTGTCGGTGAAGATCGTGGGCACGCGAGACGAGGCGGTCGCGTGGGCACGTGAGCAGCTCGGCCCGGGCGACGCCGTACTGTTCGAGAATGATCTCCCGGACCATTTCCCCTGAGCACATGACCGCTCGCTTGGAAGGGCAAACGCGAAGCCGGTGAAGCGCCGAGCGCGGTTGACGCCCCTTGGACCGTGGCAACGCCATAAAGTGGCCACACGATGAGGGAGAGCGCGTGGCGCCGTTTGCGGTTCGACGAGCAGGGAGCGCTCGGTCTGCCTAGTGCGGCCGGGGACGATGGGGGCGGGCGCCCAGCGCGTGTAGCGGTGATCTACGGCGGTCCCTCGCCCGAGCACGATGTCTCGATCCTCACCGGCCTACAGGCCGTTCAGGCTCTCGCCCGCGCTCAGGGAGTCGGCAGCGTGCGTTCGTTGTACTGGTCCAAGTCGGGTGACTGGTACGAGGTTCACGCCGCGACCGAGGCGGCAGGCTTCGTGGACGGAGTCCCCGCCAACGCGGCGCGCCTACGGCTGATCGGTAGCCCAGGTGGCGGGTTTGTCAGGCCCGGGAGCGGGCTACGCGTGAAAGAGGATCGCCTCGAGCTCGACGCCGTGCTGATCTGCTGTCACGGCGGACCGGGGGAGGACGGGACGCTTCAGGGCGCCCTGGACCTGACGGGCCTTCCATATTCCGGCCCGACAGCGATAGGAGCTGCGCTCGGCATGGACAAGCTCGCTTTCGGCGCGCTCATGGTCTATGCGGGTTTGCCGGTCTTGCCTCGTCTGCCATTGACCGAGCAGAGCGAAGAACCGCGGTTCGCGCCTCCCTACATCTTGAAGCCGCGCTTTGGAGGTTCTTCCATCGGCGTCGAGATCGTCGCCGACTTCGATACCGCTCGCGCCCGTGTCAAGGCTAATTCTCACCTACGTCGAGGCGCCGTTCTCGAGTCCTACCACGACGAGATGTTCGACTTGCAGATCGCCGCTCGCAGCTGGCCCGAGCTCCAGGTTTCGGCTATCGAACGGCCGCTTCGGACCCGCGGCGACGGAGAGATCCTTGGCTACCAGGACAAGTACGTCGGGTCGCAGGGGATGACATCTGCCCCTCGCGAGTTGCCTGCGCAGATCCAGCCCGAGCTCGAGCAGCGTATTCGGATGCTGGCGCATGAAGTCGCCTCGCTCGTAGGCTTACGTGGTGTCGCGCGGCTGGATTTCCTGTCCGACGGTGAAGACCTGTTCGTGAACGAGGTCAACACGATCCCGGGGTCGCTCTCGCACTACTTGTGGATCAATCCGCGCTTGCCGTTCACTTCGCTGCTGCTCGACCTGCTGACCGAAGCGATCGCGCGACCCGCGTCCGCGTACTCGTCGGCCGGTTCGGACGGATCGGTCCTGCGAGTTGCAGGGTCCATCGCGAGCAAGCTCGGATGACCAGCAGCTTGGCGCCCGGGCAGCTGCGATGAGCTTCCCGAGGAAGTTGTTGGCTCCTGGCGAGGAGATCTACCTCGACTCGAGGCCGAATTGGTCCTACCTGTTCTGGCCGTCGGTCTTCACCGTTATCGTCCTTGCCGGCTGTGTCGCCGTCTTCGTGCTGTGGGCGAGCGCGCCCGCGTTCATGGCGTGGGTCCTGCTCGCGTTGGGCGTGTGCGCCCTCGTGTACTTCGCGGCCCGCTACATCGGTTGGCGCACCAAGTCCTTTGTCGTCACCTCTCAGCGGATCGTGTACCGAACCGGTGCGGTGAGGAGGACCGGCAGAGAGATACCGATCGGGCGGGTGCAGGACGTGACCTACCACCAGACTGTCGTCGAGCGGATCGTCCGGGCCGGCAGTCTCACCGTCGAGTCGGCCGGTCGCCAGGGGCAGGATCCATTTCCCGACATAAGCAGACCGGCCGAGGTGCAGTCGCTGATCAACCGCGTCGTGGCCCAGGCCGCAGGTGGTTTCCTCGCCGCGCAAGGTCCTGCGGCCGTCCCTGCGCCTGCAACTGCTGCTCCAGCTGTTGGGACGCCGCGCGTCGCCGAGTCGCCACCGATCACCGATCCCACGCCGCGTGTCCCGGCACCACCGGTCATCGAACCGACGCCGCCCGCCGCGGCGACACCGACCATCGCCCAGCAGCTTGGCCAGCTGGCGGAACTTCACAAGCAGGGTGTCATAACCGATGCCGAGTACGAACACAAGCGCCGGGAGCTGCTGGACCGACTCTGAAGATAGTAGGAGAGCGGCACCGTGGCATTGGTACGCTTTGTAGGTGGACGAGCGCTTTTGGATCACGACGCTCGGTTGCCCGAAGAATGAAGTCGACTCCGAAAAGCTGAACGGCCGCTTGGCTGCCGGCGGCTACGAGCCGGCACAGGATCCTGGCGAGGCCGATCTTGTCGTCGTGAACACCTGCGCTTTCATTGATGCCGCTCGCGAGGAGTCGATCGAGACCATCCTCGAGCTTGACGGCCTGCGAAAGCCTGGCTCTCGGCTGGTCGTCACAGGGTGCTTCGCCGAGCGCTCGGGCGAAGAGCTCGCGGCCGCTCTCAGCGAGATCGATCTCGTCGCCGGCTTCGGCGTGCCGGTCGAGATGAGAACGGCCCGGCGCGTCGTGCGGGCCGGGACGCTCGCCTCGCCCGCTGAGCGGTCGCCGCACAGCTTTGACCTGTTGGAGCTGCCACGGCCACCCGCGAGCGCACCATGGGCGTATGTGAAGGTGGCCGAGGGCTGCGACCGGCGGTGTGGGTTCTGCGCGATCCCGTCGTTTCGGGGCAAGCAGCGCTCGAGGCCGTTGGACTCGATCCTGGCCGAGATCGAGGCGCTGAAGGCACGCGAGATCGTGCTGGTGGCGCAGGACCTCGCTTCTTACGGCCACGACATGACCGCAGCTGCAAGGCGGCACAAGAGCGCCGGTTCGGACATCGTCGAGCTGATCGGTACCGCGGCGCAACGAGTCGAGCGCGTCCGCCTTCTCTATCTGTACCCGTCCTCGCTCAATGATCGGCTCGTCGAGGCCATAGCCGGGACCGGTGTTGCGTACTTCGACCTCTCCTTGCAGCATGCCTCCGGGCGCCTGTTGCGCAAGATGCGCCGCTGGGGCGATGCCAAGCGGTTCCTCGAGCGGATCGGACGGATCCGTCGGCTCGAGCCCGGTGCTGTGTTTCGTTCGTCGTTCATCCTCGGTTATCCCGGCGAGACCGAAGAGGACCACGACGAGCTGTTGAGGTTCATCGAGGAGGCAGACCTCGACTGGGCAGGGTTCTTCAGGTTCTCGCGCGAAGACGGGACGCTGGCCGCCGGTCTCGGCGAGCAGGTTCCGAGCTCCCTCGCCCTCGAGCGTCTCCGAGAGTGCTCGGAGCTGCAAGAGGCGATCACGGCTGGTCGACGCCGGAAGCTGGTCGGGACGACGTGCGAGGTGCTCGTCGATCGACCCGGCCGTGGCCGGTCCTACCGGGAAGCACCGGAGATCGACGGCGTCGTGCTCGTGCCACACTCGCTTCCGGAGGGCTGGCTGGGCTCGGTACGCCTCATCGGCGCGAGCGGCCCCGATCTCGAGGCCGTGCCTGCGTTCGATCTCGTGGGTGGGTCGGTGCCATGAGCAGCCGCGACACGATCTTCGGGCCATCGGCATTGATGACGCCAGCGAACGCGCTCACGCTCGCCAGATTGCTTGCGTCGCCCCTCATGGTCGCGCTTGTCGTCGCAACCGGACCTTCTAGTTGGCTGCTTGTGGTTCTCTGGTTCATCTGCTCGTCCTCCGACGGCCTCGACGGCGTCGTCGCAAGGCGCTACGGCACAACGCGCTCAGGAGCGTTCCTCGACCCGCTCGCCGACAAGTGCGTGGTTCTCGGCGTGCTGGCGGCGCTGGCGGCAATCGGAGAGGTGAGCTGGCTGCCGGTGATCCTGATCGCGGTTCGAGAAGTCTCCATGAGCGTTTTCCGCAGTTACGCAGCGCGGCGCGGAGTGTCGGTGCCGGCCCGGACGACGGCAAAAGTGAAGACCCTGCTGCAGGACGTTGTGATCGGGCTCGCCTTCCTGCCGCCGGTGGGCCTGCATCACGCGAGGGTCATCGGCTGGGTGCTCTGGTTCGTCGTCGCGGTCACGCTTTGGACCGGGTTCGAGTACATGCGCGACTCGCGCAAGCTGCTCGCAGGTGCTGACTCGCCGACGCGGGGAGACGTCGGTCGCCACGTTGCCTGAGTACGCGCGCCGAGTCGGACAACAGCCCATGCGAGCGGAGGTCGTGGCGGTGGGGACCGAGCTCCTCCTGGGCCAGGTTGTCGATACGAACTCGGCCTGGATCGGCGAGCGGCTCGCCCTGTTGGGGATCGACTGCAACTTCCAGACCCGCGTGGGAGACAACGTCGCGCGTATCGCTTCAGCACTTCATGTCGCACTTGGGCGAAGCGAGGCGGTGATCATCTGTGGCGGCCTCGGGCCGACTCAGGACGATCTCACTCGGGAGGCGATCGCGCAGGTGATGAACGTGCCGCTCCACCGGGATGCCGACGTCATGGCGGCCGTCAGGGACCGTTTCGTGCCTCGTGGACCGAGCCGCAAGATGCCGGTGAGCAACGAACGACAAGCCGACGTGCCCGAAGGTGCCATGGTGATCCCCCAGACGATGGGCACTGCTCCAGGTCTCATCTGCCTCGTGGGGAACAAGGTGATGTACGCGCTCCCCGGGGTGCCCTACGAGCTGTACGACATGATGGAACGAGCTGTGCTACCCGACTTGCGGAGGCGATCCGGCCAAGCGGCCGTCATCCGCAGCCGGACGCTGAGGACCTGGGGCTACACCGAGTCCGGCCTCGCCGAGCTTGTTGAAGGCCGCGTCGAGGCGCTCGAGGCTGGCGGAGTGGGCGTGCCGACGATTGCCTTTCTGGCCAGCGGCGTCGAGGGGATCAAGCTTCGCCTCACGGTGAAGGCCGCCGACGACGAGACCGCGAAGGAGGTGCTCGACGCCGAGGAAGCCGAGTTGCGCGCACTTCTCGGCGAATCGGTGTTCGCCGTCGACGAGGAGACGATGGAAGGCGCCATCGGCCAGCTGTTGCTCGAACGCGGCTGGAGCCTCGGGGTTGGCGAGTCACTGACCGGCGGGCTCGTCGCGGCCCGGGTCGTGGCCGTGGCGGGTGCCAGCGCCTGGTTCCGAGGAGCGGTGGTCGCCTACGACGCTGCCGTCAAGCGATCCGTGCTCGGCGTGGCGGATGGCCCGGTCGTGACGCGCGAGGCGGCGGCGGCCATGGCTGAAGGCGCGCGCCAGGTCCTAGGTGCTGACGTGGGCCTCGCGACGACAGGTGTCGCGGGCCCGGCTGAACAGGAGGGTCGGCCAGTCGGCACGGTCGTCGTCGGCCTCGCCGTCCCGGGGTCGATCCCTGATGGCGTCGAGCTCCGCCTGCCGGGCGATCGCGAGCGTGTCCGGCAGCTTGCGACGATCTCGGCCCTGAACGTCCTGAGATGCAGGCTTCTCGCAATCGGCCAGATCCGCTAGGAGCCGACAGTCAGAGGTTGTCAGGCTTGTCTCGCAGCCGCGCCCCGTCGAGCGCGGTCCACACGGCGGTCCACCAACGAACATATGTTTGGAACTACAATCATGTCATGAGCTTGCAGCAGGGACCCGTGGCGGGAGTGACACACCCGCTTCGTAAATTACGGTCTGCCGGGATGACGCCGGTGAGCCGGGACGAGGCAACACCACGGCAAAGAGATCCGGCCCTGGAAGTGAACCGTCGACAAGCAGCGCGAGAGGAGAGAGGACCGACGATGGAGCGTGACAAGGCACTCGAGGCGGCACTGAGCCAGATCGAGAAGCAGTTCGGAAAGGGCTCAGTCATGCGCATGGGTGAGCACACGGGCATGGGGATCGAAGTGATCTCGACCGGCGCGATGGCCCTCGACCTCGCACTCGGGATCGGTGGGCTCCCGAGGGGGCGGATAATCGAGCTGTTCGGACCCGAATCCTCCGGTAAGTCGACCCTCGCACTGCATGTGGTTGCAGAAGCCCAGCGCAATGGTGGAATCTGCGTCTACATCGATGCGGAGCACGCGCTCGACCCCGTCTATGCCAAAGCCATCGGTGTCGACGTCGACGAATTGCTGATCTCCCAGCCCGACACGGGCGAGCAAGCGCTCGAGATCGCCGACATGCTGATCCGCTCCGGGGCGATGGACGTGATCGTCATCGACTCGGTGGCGGCGCTCGTCCCACGTGCCGAGCTCGAGGGTGACATGGGCGATACCCACGTCGGGCTGCAGGCTCGCTTGATGTCCCAGGCGCTCCGCAAGCTCACGGGCACGCTCAGCAAGTCGTCGACGATCGCGCTGTTCATCAACCAGCTGAGAGAGAAGGTCGGCGTGATCTACGGATCGCCCGAGATCACACCCGGAGGGCGCGCCCTCAAGTTCTATTCCTCGGTCCGCCTCGATATTCGTCGACTGGAGTCCATCAAGGACGGGGCCGAGATCATCGGCAACCGCACTCGGGTAAAGGTCGTGAAGAACAAGTGCGCCCCGCCCTTCCGCATGGCCGAGTTCGACATCGTCTACGGCAGGGGTATCAGCCGAGAGGGCTCCGTGCTCGACGTGGCCGTCGATCTAGGGATCGCGAAGAAGTCCGGCGCCTGGTACACCTACGAGGGCGAGCAGCTCGGCCAGGGCCGTGAGAACGCAAAGCAATTCTTGCGGGAGAGCCCCGAGCTCATGGTCGAGCTCCACCAGCGGATCCGTAGCTTGGTAGCCGAGAAGGCGGCCCTTGCGGTAGAAACGCCGATCGGAGCCGGAGGCTTGCTCGACGACGACGACGAGCCCATCTCGCTCGACTGAGCGTCCCCAACCCGGCTTCTCCCCACCCGGTGCGCGGGCTCAGCTCGACGTCGGCCGCCAGTCCTGTGCGCCGGCTCTGGGTGAGGAGCTAGAGAGCGTCAGCAGGCTTGCTCTTGCCCCGGTCGTCGGCGAGGCCGAGTCGCTGAGCAGCCTCCCAAAGCTCGTCGCGTGCCCGCGGATCAGCGGCCTTCTCGATGAGCAGGCGTGCTTGGTCGTGCTGACAGCGTCCGAAGATGTGGGCGCAGCCTCGATCGGTGACGACGACCGAATGCTGGAACGAGGTCGCCGGCGTGTCCAGGAGCGGGACCACTGTGGAGGTCTTCGACTTCTCGTGCCACGACGGCAAACCAATCACGGCCTGCCCGCCGCTCGAGTGCAGGGCCCCGACGATGAAGTCGGTCTGGCCGCCGAAGCCAGAGAAGATGCGGCCACCCACATAGCTCGCGTTCGCCTGAGCGAACAGGTCGATCTGCACGGCGGCATTGATCGAGATCATCATTGGGTTGAGCGCGATCATCGCCGGGTCGTTGGTCGTCTCGGTCCGGAACATCCGTAGCCTCGGATTGCAGTCGGCCCACTTGTAGAGCTCCGCGGATCCGCCGATGAACGATGTGGCGACCTGGTGCTCCGGATCAAGTGCCCCGGACCGCTCCAGAGCGAGAACGCCGTCGCTGATCATCTCCGACCAGATCCGCAAGCCGCGGCGCTCCACGAGCCGCCCGAGGGTCGCGTCGGGGATCGCGCCAATCCCGAGCTGCAAGGTCGCACCGTCCGGCACGAGATGCGCGATGTATTCGCCGATCTGGTCTTTTCGTCCGTCCGACCCGTGCTGTTCGGTGGTCTCGAGCGCCTCGTCGACCTCGATGGCGATGTCGATCAAGTCTGTCGCGATCTCGCCCTCGCCGAAGGTGTACGGCATCTTCGGGTTGATCTGAGCGACGACGAGCGCACCGCGCGCACGTGCTACCTCCAGGGCAGCAGGCAGGACATTGACCTCGATGCCGAGCGAGACCTTGCCGGCTCTCGGGGTTGAGGTGTGGACGAGAACGACATCGGGTTGGCGGGAGATCGCGAACAACCGCGGCACCAGGGAGAGTCGCATCGGGATGTAGTCGAGCGCGGGGGAATGGCGCATCCCGGCCCCGACGAACGGCGTCTCGTAACGCACACCCGGCCGCGACGAGACCGGTTGTCGTGAACCCAACATGAACAGCCGGTAGCTCTCGAGGTTCGCGTCGACAATCTCGAGGGCCCTCATGGGCGTGGCCCAGTTGCCAGACACGACGACCCGCGGCACTGACTCGGTCAATGAACCGAGCAGGTTCCCCAGCTCACGCTCCGAAATGATCCGCATGCGGCCGACGCTAGCAGCGACGAGCTGCGATCGTTTAGTTGGGGATTGAGGTGTGCTTGAACTCGTTCAGCTCGACGTGATGTAGAAGGAGGTCGAGAATCCGCTCGATTGTCGCGGTCGCCAACGCTGCATCGTTGCCCGGCCGTGTCATGATCCGGACGAAGGCCGCCTCCCCGCCGGCCACGAAGGTCGGCACGCCGAAAACGGCATGGTCGGCTACCGCCGCTTGGTGAGACCTGCGGAACTCTTCGAGCGGCCACCCGCTCGAGATCTCCTCGAAGACCCGACTGGCATCGACGCCCTTGCGCTGCAGGACCGAGGCCAGCGCCGCTTGATCGCGCAAGTCGCCACCCTCGTCGTGGCGGAGGGCGAACAGCGCCAGGTGCGCGCGGAGGAACTGTTCGGGAAAGCGGTCGCGGACGACGATCCCGACCTGAGCGGCGAGCAGGTCGGCTTCTCGCCGGGGATCTTCCCAGACCGGCGTGTCGGCGTCCTCGGCGTGGGCCTGGTCGAGTGAGAACGGGACGAACGCGGCCTCGAACGGAGCACCGGCCTCGAGGGCGACCACGAGGTGCTCATGGGCATTGCGGGCAAAGGGGCAGCGATAGTCCCAGTTGACGGAGAAGGGAATTCCGGCCATGAAGGCAGAACCCCGCGCGGCGCCCGGAGATTCCCCCGGGACCGATGCACACGGGAGCACGATGACGCCACCACTACCATGCCTGCGGTGCCACAGGTTCACCTCGTGCGTCCAGCTGACGTGCCGGCCGCCGCAGCCTCGCTCGTGCGAGCGTTCTACGACGACCCGATGCTCGTGTACATGTTCCCTGAGCCGCGGACTCGGGGACGCGCCTTGCGCCGTTTCTTCACACTCCAGCTCCGCCAGACCTACATGAGAACAGGGTTGGCCTACACGACCGAGGAATGCCGGTCGACCGCGCTGTGGATGCCCCCTCGAGCCGGCCCACCCGGCTTGCGCGACGTGATTGCACAGCTTCCGATGCTCTTGGTCCTGGGGCGGCGCGCCGGGGCAGCACTCCGGCTGGTCCGACTCGTCGAGTCCCGTCATCCCAAGACGCCCCACTACTACCTCGGCGGGCTTGGCACCGATCCGCAGTGGCAAGGAAGAGGTCTCGGCTCGGCCGTGCTGGGCCCCGTGCTCGACATCTGCGACCGCGAAGGTCTGCCTGCCTATCTCGAATCCTCGAAGGAGAGAAACGTCGCCTTCTACCGGCACCACGGGTTCGAGGTCACCGGTGAGTTGAGCTTGCCTGAGGGCTCCGTCCGGCTGTGGCTCATGTGGCGAGAACCTCTCGGGCGGCGATCAGAGTTGGACGACGCCTGAGCGTCGGGTGTCGGCGTCGCTCGAGCGTGGGCTGTAGGCAGGCACCGGGGTCAAGCCCTCCGGAGTCCTGGAGGGATCAGAGACAATCTCGGTCAGCAGATCGAGCACGGCTCGTGCCGGCGCCGAGGGCAGGCCCGTCGCCCGTTGGACGACGCCGATCAGCCGGCGGGGCATCTCGGAGAGCTTCACAAGCGCGAAGTTGTCGCGTAGATAGCTCGGCACGGCCGTGGCTGGCAGGATCGAGGGCCCCCAGCCCTCGAAAGTGAGCGAGGCGATGAGGCGAGTGCCGTCGACCTCGGCCCGCGCGAGAAGCGTGGCGCCGGTCGAGTTGATCGCGGCGTCGAGGTCGGCCCGAAATGCCGTGCCGGCGACTGGCAGCAACAGGGGGATCCCCTTCAGCGCGCGGAGGCTGATCTCACGCGAGGTCGCGAGAGGGTGATCGATGGGTACGACCAGTACGAGGTCCTCCTCGAAAAGTGGGGTCGGCGCGAAATCGGCTCCCGCCGCCGGAAGATTGAGCACGGCGAGGTCGACCTGCCCGGTTGCGAGTTGGGCATCGAGCCTGGTGGTTGTCAGCTCGACGAAGACGAGGCGGAGGTGTGGATACCGCTGGGGAGCGGTGCGCAGCAACTCAGGCACGAGCCATCGGGCGGTCGTGCCGATGATCCCGATCCGGACGGTTCCGGCGACTTCGTGGGTAAGCGCGACCACGTCCGACAGCAGCGCGTCGAGCTCTGCCTCCACTCGCCTCGCGCGGGCGACGACGACCTCGCCTGCCTCGGTCAGCTGACCGGTCGCACGGTCGACCAGCTCGCAGCCGAGTTCGCGCTCGAGCTTCTTGACGTGCGCCGAGATGTTCGACTGCACGGTTTGGAGGGCATCAGCGGCAGCGGAGAACGAGCCATGATCGGCGATCCCCACTATTGCGCTCAGCTGGCGGAGTTCCATCGCAATCAACGATAGCCGCTATCGGTAAGAACTGTTTGACCGATGCTGTGAAATCGTGCACTATGTACGTAGACCTCAGTAGCGGAATCCCCCCTCCAGCGACTGAAGAGTCTTGAGAAGGGGCCGGTATCCCCCCCACCGGCCCTTTCTCCGCGTTTGGAGGCAGCTGAGTTTCGCCGCATGCTAGCAAGCCGCGGCGACCAAGTCGGTGGGCAGGGCGAGCTGCGGGTCGTTGTCTTGGCGCGACCTCGAGCCCATCTTGGCCCAGCGCGTCGGCACCTGTGGGACGAGCGCACCGGGAACGACACGGCTGCTCATGAGTAGTACGGTTGTCCGAACAACTGTTAGTGTGTAGTGCGTGACCAGCGTCGAGCTGTCCCTCGTGTTGTTCGCGATCTCGATCGCGGCAGGCGTGCTCGGCGCGTTGCTCGGTCTCGGGGGTGGCTTCGTCATCGTGCCCGTTCTCACCTTGGTCTTTCACCTCGACATCCGGCTGGCGATCGGAACCTCGATCGTCGCGGTGGCGGCCACGTCTTCGGCCGGCGCCGCAAGGAACGTGAGCGAGAGCATCACCAATCTGCGAGTGGCCACCTTCCTTGCGCTGGCGACGACACTCGGGGCGGTGACGGGCGCACTGCTGGCCGGCGTGTTCGATGCCCGTTTCCTGTTCGCTCTGTTCGGGATCGTTCTCGCAGTCTCAGGCGTGCAGATGCTGCGCACGCGTCCGGTGCCGGCGGTCAAAGTCCCGGTCTCGCTGGTCAAAGACCCGGTCCCGGCTATGCAGGGGGTCAGAGTGTCGGGGAACATTGCGGAGGGAGCGGTTCGCGGCCGTCATCTTGCCGACCGGCTGGCGCTGCACTCGGCCTACTACGACGAGTCGGAAGGCCTGGAAGTGCCCTATGTCGTGGTTCAAACCGGGCTCGGGCTCGCGCTCATGTACCTGGCCGGGACGGTGAGCGGATTGCTCGGCATCGGCTCGGGCGCGCTGAAGGTGCCCGCGATGGACTTGGCGATGCACATTCCGATGAAGGTCTCGACCGCGACGAGCAACCTTCTGATCGGGCTGACTGCGTCAGCAAGCGCAGTGGTCTATTTTGCCCGGGGTGACATCGATCCGCTCATCGCGGGACCTGTAGCGATCGGCGTCCTGTTCGGCGCGACGCAGGGGTCCAAGATGCTCCGGAACATGCGGTCGGACCGTCTTCGGGTGCTGTTTGTAGTCGTGCTCGGCACGGTCGCCGCGCAGATGCTCTGGAAGGGGATCGGTTGATACCGCCAGCGACCCGCGCCTATGGCGCGCTCACGCCGCCCTCTCCGCGTGGGGTACGCGCGGTGGTGGGGAAGGTGCTGCACGCGGGCGTGCTCGCGAGCGCGGCGATCCTGTTGACGGGATACCTCGTCGGTCTCGTCGCCGAGCCGGCAGCGTTCGGCTCGCATTCTGCAGAACAGGCTCACCTCGCGGCAAGGGCGAGCTTCCCGCATTCGTTGCTCGCTGTATGGGACGGGATAGGACACGGTAGCGGTGAGGCGATCATCGTCGCGGGAGTGCTGGTGCTGATCCTGACGCCGGTCGCGGGGCTGGTGACAAGCGCCGTGGCGTTCGCGCGAAGACGCGATTGGCTCTTCACGGCGATCTCGGCAACGGTGCTCTCGGTCATCCTGGGGTCGTTCGTGGTCGGTTGGTTGACGGCGTGACGACAGCCCGGCAGGCCAATCCCCACGCATCGGCACAGCCGGGCGCTGTGATGCCGCTCGACTTGAGCGACCCGATGCCGCTTTGGGCGCAGCTCGCCGGTGAGCTCCGGCGACGGCTTTCCTCAGGAGACTTCGACGAGCGGTTCCCGACCGAGGCGCAGCTCGCCGCGGACTTTGGCGTCAGCCGGGCGACGGTTCGAGAAGCCATTCGCCGTCTCAGAAGCGAAGGGTTGCTCGAAGCGCGCCGCGGCAGCGGGACCTTCGTCGTCCACCGCCAGCTCGACGCCCCGATCCTCGGGACCTCGGGGCTCGCGCACGCGATCACCGCAGCGGGACTGGTCGAAGTGAGCAAGGTGCTGCGCGTCGAGGAGGGACCGGCGGGTGAGGCGGCGGCCCGGGCACTCGGGACCGAGAGCCACAAGACGGTCCAGTGGGTCGAGCGCGTCCGGTACGCGGACGGTGAGCCACTCGCGCTGGACCGCTCCGCGCTCGCGCTTGATGCCGCGCAACGAAGGGCCTTCCTTCGCGGGGATCTCACGCAGGGATCGCTCTACGGACTGCTCGAGGCGCTCTGTGGTGTGCGGATCACTGGAGGCAGTGAGCAACTGCGAGCCGTGACGTGCAACCAGGCCGAGCGCAGGCTGCTGCGGCCCGGCCGCGGCGAAGGTGTCTTCGAGGTCGAGCGCATCGCGTATGCCGCCGGACGCCCGGTTGAGTGGCGCCGGAGCCTGGTTCGTGGCAGGGGTTACGTGCTCGGCGCGACCTGGGGCATGTTGCCGCCGGCGTCGCGCGGCTGACTTGGCCGCTCAGAGCGCGCAAGCTTTCTCAGATGCCCGGCCATCCTGAGGAAGAGGGATCACCGTGGGCCCATCCCGAGGGCACCGTCGCCTCGGAGGTGAACCCGCTGGCCGAGCAGTCCACCGCCGTCGTCGGCCCGAACCAGAAGTCATAGGTTCCGGGGGCGCTCTCGCCCAGCACGGTGAACGCCGATCCTGGCGTGAGGACGAAGGTCCCAAGGCAGTGCCGGTCAGCCGGGTTGAAAGCGGTGTACACCGTCACGCCGGTGGTGTTCGCGACGCTGACCACGCCCGGCGAGGTCGGCGGCCCGCTGGTAATGAAGCCGCCGCCGTTGTCCCCGGGGGTTGTGACGCCGGAAGTGACCGCGCTCTGCAGGTTGGTCTCCAGGATCACATCAGTGTCCGACAGCACCGAGAGGGGAGCGAGCACGGCGCCGCCGAGTGCCGCACTGGCCCCACAGCCGGACAGCGCGGTGACGAGCGTGAGAAACAAGAGTCCGGCGAGGCCCACGCGCACGCCCACGGACGCACAGTCATGCCCGCGCCAGGAGCCGGGCGGTGGTGAGTCAGTCATCCCGGGTCCATGGCTTGTGCTTCCCGCGTTCGCGGACCACGTGCTGGTCCTTACGCGCTGAATCTGGCAATGCCCATTCCCGGCGCCACGCGGAGGCCTCCGGACCTCGAAACGGCGGCGTCGTCCCGGCAGCGGCCCGGCGCCGGGCGGACCACCAGTCCGACTCGGCCTCGTCGGCGAGAGCGGCGACGGCCAGCTCGATGCGAGCGACGAACTTGCGTGCGTCCTCGCCTTGGTCAGGCGTGAGAGCGTCGCCAAAGCGGATCTCGGTCGATCCCGGCCGGAAACGTGAACTGCTCTTTGCGAGAACCGCTCGAGTCCCCCGTATGTGGACCGGGATCACCGGGACGCAGCATCGCTTCGCGAGGTACGAGGCGCCCCCCTTGAACTCCCTTCCCCAACCATCGGTGGTGCGGCCCCCCTCAGGGAAGATGATGAGGCTCCAGCCGTCGTTGATGAGACGAGCAGCGAGATCCGCGGAACGACGATTGACCTTGGAGCGCTCCATCGGGATCGCCCCGAGTCCGAAAGACCAGACGACAGCCTTCCACTGGCGGTCGAAGAAGTAGTCGGCGGCTGCCGCAACGATCGTGCGGTGGCGTAGCCGCGGCGGCAACATCGAGAGCAGCAACGCGGTGTCGAGGTGGCTGGCGTGGTTCGCGGCGAGGACCATCGGGCCTTGCACAGGCGCGAGATGTTCCAGGCCGATCACACGAGGCGAAAGCGCCACGCGCAGTACCGGCCGGGTGAAGTCGTCCAGGACCACGGCGCGGGCGAGGCGGACCGGGTAGCGGCGAGCCCAAGCGGTGTCGTAGTCGACACCGAGCTTGTGCCGCGCCAAGGGCGCGACGACACCACCGGGACGCGTGGGGTTCTCGGCCACGAAACGCAATCCCTCCCGACCCGCTGCCGGCGCCCCGCCGACATGCCGTGTCACGTGACGTCCGCCATCAACAGGCTGGGCACATGGAGGTGCGTGATGGTCGGATCCCTGCCGACGACGTCCTCGGCGAGCTCGAGGGCGTCCGCGAACGTCGAGGCAGATGAGAAGCCGAGCCGGTGCACGGCCGCCCGGTCGCCCCCGACCACGATCACACGACCGAGGTGCTGAAGGGCGTGAGCACACCAGTACCACATGTAGAGCGGGTGGACACCGTGGTAGGCGTAGCTCGTCCGGTAGAGGTGCACATACCAGGGATCGGTGGCATAGGACTCCTCGTACTTCGCCTCGATCTCGAACATGTCGGTGGTCTCGGCCAGGACCTGTTCGAAGAAGTCGATGTAGCTCGGGTGATGGACGGGGTTGAACTCCCACGGGGTCGGGTGCGAGATGATGACCACGCCGCCCTCGCGTACGAGGGGTTTGCCGCGATAGAGGTTGAAGAAGTAGCCGAGCCCCAGGCAGGCGACGAGGATCGGGTTCATCGTCGAATTGACGTTGTAAGGGCCGATGTACGGCAGCCCCATGGTGAGCACGTCGGTCTGTCCCGAGACCTCGACCAACTGCTGGCGGTAGAGGTTGGCGAGCGTGGACTCGTGCACGGCCTCGACGGCCCCGGCTTGAACCGAAGTGAGATCGTGCGGCGCCCGCACGGCATGGAAGATCCTGCGGCTCAGCTCTCCGGGCATCCTCTCGAGGGCGCTGGAGGTTGCAAGGAAGCTCGCCCGGTCGCGCAGCGACCACTCCCACTCGCGCTTTTGGAGGAACCCGAGCTGTTCGGGGAACGTGTCGGTGTTGAGTGTCGTCTCGATCTGGAAGAGTTTCACGCCGGACTCGGCGATAAGCCTGCCCATGCGCCAATTCGAGCTGTGCAGTTCGGAATGGTGCATGTCCATGAACGAGTGGCTGTTCATCATCGAGCGCACGTTGTGGTGGTGCTTCAAGCTCCGGTAGGAGGCGAGGCCGGTCGCGACGGACTTATGCCCGCCATCCATCGCGGAGAGGTTGATGTTCACGTAGATCAACAGGTCGCTCTCGGCGGCCCTCCGGTTGATCTCCACATCCTCGCCGTGGTCGGTGAACCCGAGGTGGATCAGGTTCTGGGGATCCTCGGCGTCGTGCTGCAACAGCAGTCCATGCGGTGCGAATGCCTCGAACACACGGTCGCCCAGAGCGTGGCGGAGCTCGGGGTCGGTCATCCGGCGGTGAAGAGCGAGTGCTGCGATCAGCACGACATCGTCGACGCCGGAGTCTGCCGCGAGGTCCAGGACCGCCTCGATCACGCGTTGACGCACATCGGGGGGGCGCATGGGAGGCAGGGGGAGCGAGATGTCGTCGAACGCGATCGTGAGCCGCATGCCCGGGTAGAGCAGCGCGCGCAGCGGCTTGGAGTCCCCGAGTGGATTGTCGAGGGCGTGCCGGATGGCCTGGTCCGAATTGGCGAGCGGCGCGAGAGGCTCGGGCCCGTAGACGACCCGGCTCCCGACGGGGAGCCGTTCGAGCCGGAAGCCCTCACCGTGCCAGATCAACGTCGCCGGAGTCGATCGGTCGACCTCGAGGACGAAGCCTGGCCTCGGGCTCACTTTGCCTCCTTGGTTGTCCCGGCCGAATCCGGCCTTCTGGGGCGGACGGTGCTGGACGCGTCCAGGCCGGATCCCCTCTTGCGCATGTCGAACACGATCTTTACCGCGCCCCGACGTCCGGCTGCGGCGGCATGTGCGACGGCGTCCTCGTAGTGCTCGAGCGGGTAGCGCGCCGAGACGAGGCGCTCGAGGCGCGCACCTCGCACAAGCTCGAAAGCGAGCTGGAAAGTCGACCGTGGCCCTTCTGGTCGGTCCTCACTCCCATAAGCGTAGGCGCCGCGTAGTTCGATCTCGCGTTGCCAAAGTGGCGCGAGGTCCGCCTTCACGACGCCCGGCATGCCCACAAGCACGATCCTGCCTCCGGGGCGCACCACGTCGAAAGACTGCTGCAAGGAGTCCGAGCTTCCTACGCAGTCCATGACGAGATCGACTCCACCGGTGAGTCGCTCGATGCCCCCGTCGCTCGATTCGAGAGCAAGCGAGCCCGATAGCCGTCGAGCGGCTCGCTTGTGCTCGCCAGGCCTGACGACCTGGTCGGCGCCGAGGTCGCGGGCGAGCCTTCGCTGGGTGGGATGCTTGGCCACAGCCACGAGGACGCCGGGCAGGCAAAGTGCTCTCAGGGCCGCGATGACGCAGAGCCCGATAGTTCCGGCACCTAGCACGAGGACCCGCTCTCCGCCGGCGATCTTGCAGGCACAGACCGCGTGCACCGCGCAAGCGGCGGGCTCGACCATGACGGCAGCTTCGTCGGAGAAGTCATCGGGGACCGCGTGAAGCTGGCTTTGGTGCGCAACAAACCCTGTCGACCAGCCACCGCCTGTGTCACGGCAGTAGCCGGTCTGGAGCCCGGGACTCAGGTGACCAAAGGCGATCCGTTCGCAGGAGCCCTTGCGACCGGCGGCGCATCCCGGGCACGGTGGGTCGATCCCGCGAGCTTCGCAGCCGAGCACAGGCTCGATCACTGCCCGCCGGCCGTCCAGCGCGCCGCCCTCGACGTCGCCGACGACCTCGTGGCCCGGAATAAAGGGGAAGCTGACGATCTGCTCGAAGTAGCGAGAGCTGCGACCATCCAAAGTGGCGAGGTCGGAGCCGCAGATTCCCGCGAGCCGGGGCCGGACCCGCACCCAGCCAGGACCGGGAATCTCGAGAGGGTCAACCTCGACGAGCTCGAGCGGGCCGACACGGACTCCCTTGCCGGACCCGGCGAGCACCGAAGCCACCCGTGCGGCCGCGAAGCGTGGCACGTTCCGCTCGAACTGGAGGGCCCTCATCGGGCTTCTCCGGCAGAGGACTTCGTGAGCCAGCTGGGGGGTCTCGTCTGCACGCCGGGACGGCGGGTGGCGATTGCAAGTGTGCGTCTCGGACCTCCCGCTGAGCGCTTCCAGTGCTCAATGAACCAACCCCGGCGGCGGGCGATCGCCGCGAGCTTGGCTTCGGGATTCACCACCACCGGGAAGCCTGCCGCCTCGAGCATGGGAAGATCGCTCGTCGAGTCCGCGTACGCCACGGCGTCGCAGAGGCTGAGTCCCTGGGCGCGTGCGAACTCATCGAGCAGCAGGGCTCGTGCCTCACCGGTCGGAGGTGATTGTGTCAGCTCGCCGGTGAACTTGCCGTCGCGCTCATCCATGCTCGCACAGACGATCTCGTCGAACAGCGGTCGGAGGGGCTCGACGACGAAGTCCAGCGCGCCCGTGATCAGCAGAGTTCGGTGGCCGAGCGCTCGATGGCGGCGCACTCGGGCGATCGCCTCCGGGAACGCTCGCAGGCCAAGCAGATCGCTGTAGAGCTCGTAGCTGTCGAGACGGAGCTGGTCGGCGGGAGCGCCGTCGTAGCGACGGTAAAAGGCTCGCAAGAAGTCGCTCCGGTCGCGGCGGTCCAGCCTGAGCAGCTTTGGTCCTTCTGCGAGCAGGCCGGCCACCAGGCGGGCGCGCTCTACGCGCTCGAGGTGACGGGTCGCCAGCCACGCGTAGCTCTCGACGACATTAGAGGCGATGAGCGTGTTCTCGAGGTCGAATGCTGCGCAGCGGGGCTGGTCGGACAAGATCGCTTTCAACGAGCGCTCTTCCCGGCTTGCCATCGTGCGCTTGCCACTTGCCGTGGTGCGGACCCTGGCGTGCTCGACGACAGACGGCAGATGGACATCCTCGATGTACTGGCGCCAGTCGATCACGGCCGGGTCGAAGCAGAACGCGGCCCGATCAGCAGCGTCGAGGCTCTCGAACAAGCGCACGGTCCTGTCCATGCGAAAGCGTGCCTCGGTCTCGCTGTAGGCGCCGTAGAGCTCGACATAGCTGAGCGCTCGCTCCGCTTGAACTCGTCGCTCTTCGAGACGGGCGCCACCTTCGGCTCGCTCACCACGGAGGGGAAGCGAGTTGACGAGCCGCTCGGCGGCTCCGAGAGCCCGAGTCGCCCGGCGCAGCTGGCCCTGGACTCGACCGCGGCCGGGGAAAGACCATTTCGGGACGACGATCGGCTGACCACGGTGGTCGTAAAGGGGTCGTTCGGTGAACCAGCGCTCGACAAGGTCGACAAGCTGGCCGTAGCGCAGGGGGTTCCGGACACCCGAGGCGACCTGGTAAACAGTCGGCCCGGATGGGTCGGGTCCTATGGCCGCCACCGCGATCAGAGCTGCTACAACCAGATCGACGGGTATGACATCCACAATGCCTTCGGGGACCCCCGGGAATTGCCGTAACAGGCCCCTCGCGTAGGAGATGATGACAGGCTCCGCCATCCGGAACCCCCGGATCCATCCGGGACGCGGTTGTGAGAGTGCAGACTCGACGATCGAGGGTCGGACGAAGGTCACTGGCAGTTCGCCTCGGATGTCGAGCAACGCATTCTCGCCGAGCGATTTCGTGAAGGCGTAGGCATCCGGCCACCCGAGGGCCCGGGCGCGGCCGCGGCCGAGTTCCACCATGCGGTCATGGACCCAGTCGACCCGCAGGTGCTCGGTCTTCTCCGCCAGGAGGGCGGTGCCGGCCGCTCCGAGCTCGGACCGCGCCGAGCGGTGGAACGCTGCCAATCGCTCGGGGCTCCGGCTGGTCGCATCCTCGTCGGCACGGGCGCGCCTGGCAGCTCGCACCTCGGCACGCCAGTCGATCTTGGAGACGAACTTGGAGGAGGTGATGAGCTCCTCGGCAGCGTCGCCCTTGTGCCCGCTGTTCACGTATGCCGTCGAAACCGCGATGAGATGGGGCAAGGACTCAGCGACACCTTCCCTCGCGGCTCGTTCAGCGGCGAGCTCCCTCAAGGTGTCGGCGACGCGCGACGGACCGAGGAGATTCACCTCGACGGCACCGTCCAAGGGCGCGTCGAAGGTCACCGACGCCGCAGCGTGGATCACGATGTCACATGACCCGAGCAATGCTCGCCCGGCCTCGTCGAGCGCGAGCCCATCTCGTCCCACGTCACCGGCGATCGTGTGAAGACGCCGGGCGATCACGTCGTCAAAACGCTCGCCGAGCTCGCCACGGAGCCGGTCGAAGCAGTCATTGCGGAGGATCTCGCGCCGGGTGCGTTCGCCGGGCCCTTGGCGTTGGCCGGGGCGGACGACCACGATGATCTCGCATTCGGGCACGCTTCGGAGCAACCGCTCAACGAGCGCTGTTCCGAGGAAGCCCGTCGCTCCGGTCACGGCGATTCGCCGGCCGGCGAGGTCGTCGGTGATCACGGGTGTGTTTCTAGCACCCGGCTGTCAAAGAGCCTGACCACTTCAGCTGCGCAAATGGCGCGGGAGGCGGCGGAGGCGTTGCCAGGAGCATCCTCGGCTCTGCCGGCAATCAGTGTTTCGGGGGCTCGGCGCGAACCGGAGCCGGCTTCTTGGGGGCAGGCCGGCGGGGCGCCTTGGGCGGTGTGTAGCGCTTGCTGGGCTTGGGCGCCGAACGACTCGCGGGCGACTTGTCGCTGGTACGAGAGCGTCTAGGGGTGGGCTGCTTGGCGGCGCCGCGCGCAGCACCCCGACCTTCCCTCTGTGTGGACTTGAAGCCCTTCAACATGAGCCACAGGCCGAAACCCATGTAGACAAGGCCGATCAGACGGAGGGACGGGAGCGCGAACAGCCAGAGGCCGACGAGCACCGATGCGAAGCCGAGGAGAGCTCTGCGCTTCACGAGCGTCCCGAGCAGAACGAATACGAAGAGGACGATCCCTTCGACCAGGAACACGTGCACGGCGCTGAGGGTCTTGAGCTCGCTCGCCGATCGGTTGTGGTTGTGCATCAGGTAGGGGACGACGACCACCAGGGTCAAGAGCAGTTCACAGACCGCCGCCGTGATCCCGAGCCGAAGCTCGAACGGGTTGAGGTTGTTGACGGCTGCCCTAGCTGCCTGCGACCTCGCTTTAGCGGTCACGGTCGGTCCTCCGGAGCCCGCCTCGGCAACGGATCGCTGGCGCGACGGACCTGACCGAAGGAAACGTCCGGCGGAGAAGTTGCGGCGGACCCGCTTGCTCCACCCGTATGCACTGCCGGCGCCGGCCTCGGTCTCATCAGGCGCCCGCGCAGCGGGCTTGACCTTGTCCGGGTCCGCCATGGTGTCCAGGGTAGCTGTCGCGTTCGGCACCGGCTCGGGCGCGCTCGCGCGGGACAACCAGGGCGAGCGAGCCTTGCCCTGTCTCGTGGTGGTTTCGGATGGGTAGGCTCGTGGGGCGGAGTGCGACGCTCAGTGGCGATGCCTTGTTCACAGCTTCGCATGTGGAGCAGTAGCTAGTAGGGCGCTTGGCTCAGGTGGTTAGAGCGCAGCCTTCACACGGCTGAGGTCGGCGGTTCGAGTCCGCCAGCGCCCACCACGAAATATACCTGAAACAGCAGCTCACGAGCCATTTCAGGTCTGACCGACATTACTCACTAGTGACCCTTAATTCGCCCTTCGTGCCACTCGGTGTGGCACGCGTGTGGCACGAGGCGCATAGCCAACTGGGACGAGGCCAGGTATGACAGTGAACTCCTGCGCATTTCGACAAGCCGGACGCCTGATCATGCAGACGTCAAACCTGGCAGGACCGATGATGTAACTACGTGTCGCCCCACTCGATTGAGCTCGCGGAGCCTTGCGGCGTGAAGCGCCTCGGGTCGAGCCGGGCGTGACTGGGCGAAATAACCGTCTGGGCGGGCAGCTGCTCCGTAGCCCGCGAGGTTCTGCGTGCGTGCTCTGAGCGTCCCTGGCCGACATCAAGGGACCATCCCCAGATCTGGTTGAAAGGGGCATCCATGCAACCGGACAAGCCCCTGCCGGAGAGGTGCGCCGGCGTGACCCCCGGTCATTCCTGAAGGAGCGCTTGTTGTCAAGGCAGCGCTCCTCGAAGAGGAGCACGATTTTGGGGTAGCGGTGCTTCTCTGGACCTGATTGCGATCGCGCGCCATCGCCAAGGCAGGGTCAAGGCCGGCGGAGCCGCCGAAGGGAAGCCTTGACGCTGCCGACGCGCGAGGGCGCATGCTGGCGTTGGTCCAGGAGGATTCAGGCGATCGTCACTACCTCTTGTTCGGGGGAAGGGACACCAGGTGTCGTCTCCAAGTCCGAAGCGTGCTTCGGGAGGGCAAGGCGCTGACGCGGTTGCCTGTCATTCCTGCGCCGTTGGTCGGCATGGAGTGTTGCGGCACCACCAAGACGGGGTCAATCAGAGACGCGGCCACGCCGGTGGACCGGGGGCCATGACCGGGGGCGACCACGCGCCTTGGGGTGTCGCTTCCGCGTCACGCCGCCTCCGAGATGGCCTTGGAACGGATGGTGCCGTCCCGAAGGCCGTAGTAGACGAGGGTGACGATCTTTCGCGCCACGGCGACGCGGGCGATCTTGCGGGCGCCGGCGCTGTCGCCGTGATGAGCGGCGATGCGGGCAAAGTCGGCTCGCAGCTTGGTCCGGTTCGCCTGGCGTTGGGCTGCTTCGACCGCTGCCCATCGCACGAGGCGTGAGCCTTGTTTGGTGATCGGGCCCCGGCGCACCATCAGGTCGGACTCGTGGTGCTTCGGGGTGAGCCCTGCCCAGCTCGCCAGCTGAGCGGGGGACCTGAACCTCGTGACGTCGCCGATCTCGGCCACGAACACCGAGGCGAACAAGGGGCCGACACCTGGGATCTGCTGGATCGCCTGATAGCCGGCGTGGCCGCGAAGCTCGTGACGCACGTCACCCTCGAGCTTTGCGATCTCGTGGTCGAAAACCTCGATCAGGTCCCGGAGCGACTCGACGCGGGTGCGATAGGCTGTGGCGAGCTGGCAAGTCTCCAACAGCTCGGAGCCTAAGACGCCGAACAGGTCTGTCATCGGGACGTTGACGCCTTCTTTGGCGAGAACCGCGTAGACCTGCAGCTTGCAGTTGGTTCGCAGGCAGACGAGTTTGGCCCTGTACCTAACGAGCTCACGGAGCTCTCGAACCTTCGGCGGGGCGATCCAGGCCTCGGCGAGGCGGCCGAGTCTCAACAGATCGGCAAGGTCCTCGGCATCGCGGGTGTCGTTCTTCACGCGGCGGTTGCCCCAACTGTTGCCGAGGGGATGAGCAAGGTGGACCTTGCAGCCGAGCTCTTCGAGCAGATCGGTCGCCCAGTACCAGCCGTAGCACGCCTCGAGGACAACCTCGGGGTGCTCACCGGCGGCCATGACTGCCCGTTCGAACGCGAGCAGGTCGTCATTGTCGACCTTGGTCACCTTGAGGGTCTCACCCGCGGCGCTGCGCCGGACGATGACGCTCCGGCGCCGGTGCAGGTCGATACCGACATATTGTCGTTGTTGTTCCATTGGGGTCTTCCTCCGTCGTGAGGGTGTTGGTTGTGGAGCCCCGAGTGTCTCAGCACTCGGTCCCTCACCGCGGGGGCGGACCTCACCTTTGCCCATCAGCCCTCCGCCAGGTCGTCGGCGAGAACAATCTCGCTGCACGACGGGCAGCACCCGCCCGGGCCGAGCCTGCGGCAAAAGACGTTGCAGTCCGGGCAGCGCCGCTCGTCGACGAACCGCTCCTCGCAAGCCGGGCACTCGTACACGACGTAAGCAGTCGTCACTCCCATTGTTCCCCTTCGGGGGTAGGCGCCGGCCCGCACCACCCGGGACCGTCACGCGAGAGCGGCGTTGCGCTCCTTCATCACATCAGTGACCGGCGAAGTGGTGCGCCACCGCGGCGAACGCCTCCTTGGGCTCCCAGGGCATGTCCGGGTAGACGATCCCGTGGCGCCCGTCAGGCAAGGACTTCACGAGTGACATGGAGTCCATGTCGAGGTCGTAGCGAGGATCGTCGTCGGTGTAGGACCCGGGCGTTACGAAGGTTGACAGCAGGGCGCCGGCCACCTCTGAGCGTTCGAGCTCGTCGAGGGTATCGGCGAGCTCGCGGGCCTGCATGGCTTCGTCACGCTGGAACACCCCCTTCAGGCGGGGCCGGACGAAACGCCCGATCACCGGTCGCGTGTGGAGCCACAGCCGGGTGGTGTCGATGACCCCGAACCCCAGGGTGCCGGAGCTCTCGGCACCACGGTAGGTGCGCATCCCGAACTCGGTGACGATCACAGGCTTGCCCGTTGACAGGAAGGGTTGGAGCATCTCTACGTAGCGGTCCTTGGTCCGGGCCTCGCGGTAGTGATCGACGCCCACGTAGTCGAAAGGTCCCCAGTCCACCTGCTCGAAGGTGAGCGAGGCGTAGGTGAGCGGGCCATCGAACACGGCGCGCAACCTGGGCATCAGGACAGCCAGGTACTCATCGAGCTTCCCGTTGCTGAGCTGCACGGGGTCTCCCTTGAGGCGTTGCAGGCGCTCGGTCACGCTTTTGCCGACGACCAGCCCGGGTCCGAAGACCACACGCCCCGGATGGGCCGTGTACAGCGGTGTTGCCGCCTCGGCCGCTGCGACCAGTCGGGCCCCGGTCTCCTCCAGCGGGTACTCGAAGAAGGCCGGGGAGAACCACACCTCGAGTCCGAGTCCGAGCGCGATCTCAGCGACAACCGTCATCGGTCCGAGGTCACTGCCCACGATCCGCACGGCGTTGGCGTGCAGGTCGTCCCGGACGATCTCGAGCTCGCGCCGCACCACCGACATGTCGAGTGCCGTCCGGCGCGTCGAGATGGCATAGCCCGGGCCGCGGAACATAGTTCCCGTGTCGTAGTGGACTCCCTGGTGCTGCACGTCGCATCGATCCTCGCGCCCAGCCGCCTAACACGCGCGGATCACGTCGTAGGGCCCTATCGGCATGGTCTTATCGCGGAGCGCTTGGCCTCGAGCACAGTCGTCCGCGGTCAACTTGCCCTCAATACTCGTCAGGCGGCTTCCGCCGACTGGCGCCACGCGATAGTCCGGACACCGAGCTCATGCGGCCAGCGAGCAGCAAATACCCGTCGTTCCGCGCTTATCAGGGCGAATCCGAGCACAAGGGAAGTCGAGCGCAGATGCGATGTTCTCTTTGAGCGTATGGGTTCCAGGCGATGTGCTTGCGAGCCGGTCCGCGATGCGGACGCGCAGTTCGCTCCTGTGCCGACTGGATCGGCGCTCGGTAGATTATTCGGGTGCTCCTGCAAGCTCGGGGGCCTGCGCCAGCGCATTGTGAATCTTGCGCACGAGGCCGATGCGGTGCACGAGTCGGATCAGACCGAAATAGGTGGCACCTGGACTCACCTCGATCTCCGTTCCGTGTTCGAGACCAGCGATCTCGACGGTTACCCGCTCAAGCCAGCTCCCGGCGACTAGCAGGGAGTTCGCATCGCCGGAAACCTCCTTTCCGAATCCCGTCGCCCGTTTCCCTGGCGTGATTGTGTAGCGGCTGCCCAGTCGCCCCCGAAGGACGGCAGTAACCTCGTCGGCAGTCACGTTCGACCGAGGAACTGTGATGGTGGACGTGTCCATGCACCTCCTTCAAGGTAGGCGCCGAAGCCAAGCGCCAACCTCAGCATCGCGCTGATCGACCTCCTGCAAACGCGAGGGCACTGAAGCCGCGTGCCAGAACGTTCCCCCTTGTGCTTCGGGCCGAGTGCCGTCGTAGCTCGGGCGACCGCTCCGACTCGGCGATAGGCGCTGGGCTTGCCCTGGTCGGCTCCCTCGATCTGGTTGGTTCAATTGGGAGAGTTCCGGCTGGCGAGGTAGAGCGGAAAGCAGAAGACCCACAAGACGAGGCACACGACAGCCCAGACCTCGGGCGAGTCCAGCCGGATCGAGCCGACCGTATAGACGACCGGATCCCCGCGGTCGGCGCGGGTTCTCGCATCGGTGTACACCCATAGGTCGGTTCCAATAATGACGAGTACGACGATGATCGGAACTAACTCGACCAACGACATTGAACGCTGCGTCCTCCTTCGACTTCGCACAGCTTCTCACGGTCACGACTCGCTCAGCAGGGCGCCAGACACGGGGTCATTCCAACTGCGCCGCACAGAACGCTCGAGGTGATTCGCGGTTGGTCGAGGTTCACCACCCCGCCCGAGTCGGCGATCGGCGCTGAGCAGCCAACCGCGCCCGGATCCGTCGTTCCGTCGCTCTTTCCATCGGGCTGGCGTGCCCATCGTCTGAGTCGCAGATCTGGACGTTATGTGCGGCGGAATCAGCCAGCATCGACTCGCCGCCGTAACCACCACAGAGGCGTAGCCCATGATGAAATGGCCACCCGCCGCGTCGACCACGTCCCCGATTGCGGAGAGCAACTCCGCGAGCTTCTCCGGCGGTATCTGACTATGGCCCCCGAACGTGGGGACAATTTCGAGCCATTCGTCACGCGTGTAGGGCCTCTCCCAGTCGAACTGCCACTGCTCTGGTTCGCTGAACATCCCGGTCTTCTTGATGCCGTCGATGGCCTTGTCGGTCAGCGGCGCGTAGGACGCAGCGCCTCCGGGTGCGCCGCCCTGGAAGAACGGGAACTCGGGGAGGACGCGCTGGTAGACGGCAGAACATCCCTTGGCGAAGTCCGGCGGGAACGACATGACATTCCAAAACAGCGCGATGCGACCGCCGGGTTGAAGAATCTCAGCGGCCTTCGACGCACCGAGGACGGGGTCCACCCAGTGCCAGGTCTGCCCGGCAATCACGACATCGAACGTTCGCCCAGCGGGGTCCCACTCTTCGAACTTCGCGATCTCGACCTCGAGACCGCTCTGGCGGGCGTACTCGGCCATCCGCTCGTCGGGATCGACGCCGAGCACTTGGCACCCCTCTTGCTGAAAGGGTCGCGCGGAGATGCCAGTGCCGATCCCGACGTCGAGAACGTCGCGCCCAGGGCTCGCGACGAGGATCGCGTCGACCATGGCGTTCGGATAGGTCGGGCGCGTTCGCTCATAGCGTTCGGCTTCGCTCCCGAACGACTCGGCGATCTGACGGGCGTGATGCGATTCGCTCGGCGAAAACTGCTGAGGCTCCGGCGGTAAAGTGGTCATGTGCCCACTATAAGTGGGCCAGTGCCCATTTAAAAGCGCGTGGAGGAGAAGATCAGCGGTGCCGACCGGAGTCCACCTCCCCAACGCTCGAGAGCTGCTGTTCGAGGCCGCGGAACGGGTGCTTGCTCGAGACGGTGTGAGCGGCCTGACGAGCCGGGCCGTCACCACAGAGGCAGGCGTCGCAAAGGGTGTGATGCACCGCCACTTCGTCGACTTCGACGCCTTTCTCGCGGAGCTAATCCTCGATCGAGCGGCCCAGCTCGAAGGTGCAGCGAGCGCGCTGCGCGATTCCGCTGGCACAGGCACCGTCGTTGGCAACCTCGCCGACGCGCTGACCGCGGTATTCACGCCCCTCGCGTTGGCGATGGTCGCGCTGGTCATTACTCGCGACGGGTTGCGAGCACGCTTGCGCGAGACGAGGGCCGCACGCTTCCCGCTGATCGCTGAGGGGTCCGCGATGGTTACCGCATACCTGACCGAAGAACAGGCACTTGGTCGCGTCGCCGCTACCGCCGACATACCGACGCTTTCGCCCACGCTCGTCGGTTCCGTACATCTGCTCTTCACCAACCGGGAAAGTGGCTTCCCTGACGCCGAGGCACTGCACAAGGTCGTCAAGACCGTCATGCGGGACCTCATAACGGATAATCGGCACGCCCCAAGACGCCGAGCCAGTCGAGAGAGCAGGAGGGAATAATCGGCGTACGGGTTATCCATTTAACCGGAGGAGAGCAGTTCGGGGCCCCTCCAGGGTCGGTTTGCAAGGGGACGGTCCATGCTGGCGGGATGACCTCGCCGCCCGGGTGCAACCGGTGGCTTGGCCTTCGCACGTGGATTGACGACGAGCTCGCGGTAGCGGACTGGATCATGGGCGACGGCGAGCTCGAGCACGCGATGGAACACGAGGCCGCGGCTTCGAGAGTGGCGGCGGTTGAAGCGGAAGACGAACTCGTTGAGATAGTCGCCGAGATGGGCCTGGTTCACCGCACCCTGGTGGGTGCCCAGTAGCCATCGCTTGGACAGTGATGCGACGCGGTGCACTCCCGGCAGCAGTTCGCCGGGATCCTCCCCGCGTGCGCGGGTCGCTCGCTGGCTACGCCGGTCGTGGACGTAGCCGAGATCGGTGATTCCGTTGTAACCCTGCCAGCCGTCGGTGACCACGGTCGCGCCCATGGCGACGTGTTCGGCCAGGAAGGCCCGCAGGCAGGCGGCGGACGCATCGGCCAGCAACGCCATCCGGCACCGTCCGTAGCCCTTTGGCGCTTTGAGCTCCACGGCCACGCCAACCAGTGACTTCTTGCCCGTGGCCCGCCCTCCCTTGAGTCCCGCCTCGATCCCGCCGATCAACGTCTCTTCCATCTCGACCTTGCCGGTCAGCAGCTCGCGTCCCGGGCGCACCAGCACAGAGCGCAGCCTGTGCAGCATCGCCCACGCCGTCTGGTACGAGCCGAATTCGAGTGAGCGATGCAGGCTGAGGGCTGAGACGCCGTCCTTCTGGGTGGCAAACAGCCAGCAGGCGTTGAACCACACCGTCAGTGGCGTGCGCGTCCGGTCGAAAATGGTGCCCGCTGTCGTCGAGGTGCGGTCACCGCACCCGGTGCACATGAACCGCCCGTCGCCCAAGCGCCATCCGCCGGCATGACCGCACTCCGGGCACACAAAGCCCTTCGGCCATCGAAGCCACTCCAGGTAGTCGAGACAGTCCGCGTCAGTGGGGAACCACGCCGCGAACTCGCCCGCAGATCTGGGACAGATCAGACCAGCCCGCGAAGCCGCCATCTCGCCAGACTACTCCGGTTAAATGGATAGCCCGTACCCCCGTTATGCCGAATTCGGGATAAGTGGGGCGAGATGACGAGCTCCAGGCCGGGACGCAGGCAACCGACGAGTCGCCGACCGGTACGAGGGTCGTGGGCGCCGCCGACCCCGAAGAGGGCTCGGTAGCCACCAGGGTCGACCTCCCCGTTCAACCCGAGCAGCCCACGTCCGGAGCCGCCCCAGGACATCAGACTCTCTCCCCGCGAGGCGTAGTACTCCGCGGAGGCAGCGACCGGGTCGTCACCTCGGCCGGCGACGGTGTGCTCGTGGTAGTCGACCGAGTCGGCCCCCATCATCCGCATCCACGCCACGACACCACCCCACTCGCCAACTGAAAGTTGCAAACGTGTTCCTCTTGGTTTGTGGTTATAGCAGGTATGGATGTGAAGTAAAGAGGTTGTTTTGTATTAGGTGAATAGAGGTTCATGAAGGTAAGTGTTGGTGAATGGGAAGCTTGTTGGAGCGGGTGGATGGAGGGGGAGATGGAGTGGGTGAGGTGGGAG